>Ga0326728_10006595_pt1 | contig 31026 bp, 35 predicted proteins | sample MB3enrmetagenome_FD_207602 | JGI IMG/M metagenome (GOLD analysis project Ga0326728, IMG submission 207602) | Lab enriched peat soil microbial communities from McLean, Ithaca, NY, United States - MB31MN | ecosystem: Environmental > Terrestrial > Soil > Wetlands > Peat | place: USA: New York...
CGACGCCTGGAGCAACTGCTACTCGTGTTTAGGGCTACAAGGGCCGCGAGAAAACAAACTGAGATTTTACTCAATGTGGTACGCGACGAGGCTCTAAGCGGAGAAGCCACTGCTGTGTGGCGTGAGCAGAATCGCGCTAAAGTCGCGGATGCGGCGCGGGCTCGCGATGCAGCGATTCGCGAGCGAGGAACAATGGTTACAGCGGTTGCTCCGACTGTGTCTCGTGCTGAAGTCGACCGTCCCGCCCGCCGTTGGGTGATTGAAGAGTTAAGCGAGTTTCAGAGAAGAGTATTTGAGGCATTTCTCGCTTATCCCCGACAGCCTCTGCTAGCCGAGGATCCCGAGATTTTCGGTTCCTTTTGTTCCGACGACTCACTTACCGCCAGGTTGACGGGGCTTTCGTCCTCCCCCATTCGCATACGCCGCACACTCGCCCAATTGAGTGCGTTGGGACTGATCGCGAAGATTACTGTACCCAAGACCGATCTGAGAACTGGAGAACGCGAGTATCTCAAAGCTTTTCGCCCGTTACGCGATGACGAGGACACACGTCTGGCAGACATCGAGAGGATGCGTGGTCTGCTGACGCACATCGCTCAGAAGCCGCTCAATTACTTTGAAGTGAGGTTCGACCATGTCATCTCGGAGACTCCCGGGGCCCCAGGGCAGTATCGACTGCTCCTGTTGACCGACCGAGAGGGGCGCGTCCGCGAAGACCTGGTCAAGGTAGGTAAACTGTACGCCTCTGCAGATGCCGTTGATGCTGTTACGAAAGATGTTGCGGAGGCGGTGGGAGTAAGTCCTGCTCAAATCGATCTCCATGCAATCGACTAGGAGGCTGGATGAGGCTGCGATATTTGCACCTGAGAAACTACCCGCCCATCGCGGACCTCTCCCTGCATTTTGCGAGCGGCTCGCCCTTGCAAGCTGAATTGCAGCGGCAGTGCGCTATCCACTTCGTAGTGGGAGTGAATGGCAGCGGCAAGTCCAATTTGTTGCGCGCCGTGGCCGAAGTGTTTCTAGCGGTGGCGGATGAACGCCTGCCTCCGTTTCCCGTCAGCCTAATTTACGAGTTGGGGTTGCGCGGCACGTCTGGATTTTCCACATTCGTGATCGACTGCCCAGGAGGTAAGGCCGAGGCAAGTGTGTGGGTCGCAGAAAGGTGGAATTGGCCAGATGATGCAAACAGAGATGAGTTTGAGACCGCTATTGCTCAAATCAGAGAGGGTAAGTCGCCTGACAAGTTCCGTGGATTGATTGCGCGAGGTGATTGGCCACAGAGCGCTGGAACTGCTATGCCCAAGGCCGTACTGGCTTACACTGCGGGCGATCTGAGTCCGTGGCGTTCGATTTGGAGTCGCAATCAGAATGGTGAAGGATTCACAATCGACGCTGGTGACGGAGCATACGATTCCAGTGATGAACGCCCTGCCGGGTGGAATACCGCGCAAGAGACTGTGGCGCAGGCGGCGCACAACGGTAAGAGTGAGAAGCAGTTGCAAAAAGGCGGACAGCCATCATTGCAGGGTGCGTTATATCGCCGCCCTATTCTGCTGGATCCGATATCGCTCAAGTGTGCATTGTTGGCCGTAGCTCTGCCTCACGCGCTTATCGAGGTGGCAGATTCGAGGCGTTCTAGCGAGAACGCTGCCGCGAGGTCTAATCTTCGGGCGAACGAAGATGATAAAACGAAAGCTCTGCAGGGATTGCTGGAGCACGGTGGATGGCGGGCTCTGGTATCTGTGGGTTTTTGCTGTCGCCTCCAATTTCGTGAATGGAACCGAACTTTATGCGAAACGGCCCACGACTGGCTATTGTGCGCTGGCGAGGTGATCTCCGAGCCACACCCAACTGAGGCGCGGCGGATCTTGCACTTCGACCTTGACGGCCGCTTCAGCGGAGATGAGCTTTCATTGCGGTCCCCTAGCGATGACCTAAGCATTGCCGCGAATCAAGGTGAGGCACTCTTGGAACTATTGGGAGGCAGTGAACAAACCAACTTTGAGATTTTCAGTCGGCTTCTTGAACTGCGTCAAGCCGGATTGTTCGACGATGTTGCGTTGCGTCTGCGGCGTCAAGTGAAGCCCGGTGGCGATGCTGACCTAGACGATGTAGACAGAGACATCGGCATTTTGCGCTATGAGGAATTATCAGACGGCGAGCAGATGTTCTTGGGTCGCATGGCGTTGTTCCACTTGCTCCGAGGGCAGGAAGATGCGCTATTGCTGCTCGACGAGCCGGAAACGCATTTCAACGACAAGTGGAAGCGCGAAATTGTCGACATAATAGATGAAGCAATCGGCAACGCTGCTAGCGAAGTTCTTATTTCCACCCACTCCGCCATTGTGCTCTCCGACGTGTTCAACGACGAGATCGTGATGGTGGAACCGGGGAGCGACGGTTCACGCGTGCGACCTGTAGACGAACCTACCTTTGCCACCGACCCGAGCGCTTTGATGATGACAGTGTTTGGCGCGGACGACAGCATCGGCAAGCGGGCGCAAGAGTTCATTGAGAAGAAGCTAAGCCAGTCGAAGGGGTCGCAACAAGACATCGACAAACTGGAACAACTGATTGCCAGAATGGGCTCAGGTTTCTATCGAAGCGAGCTTCGCACTTTGCTAAACCTCTGGCGAGGTAGCAATGCTTAAACCAATTAAATGCCTGCCGTGTTCGCCCGCGCTGATGGCCTGCCGCCACTTGCAAGTGTTGCTGGTGACGTGGCTTTGCGACGCCACGGTGGCCGCGACTGACATAACCAAAGATAATCTGCGACTGCGTATGTCTACGCAGGTCGAAACGAATTGGTTATGGCGTTTCTTGGGGCGCGACGAAAGCTCTGATCCGCTTTTGGATCGAGCGCAGGCGATTGCAGCAATGCCGCCAACTGAGAAGGTGGTTTTGCTCGCTTGGCTGCAATCTGTTGTTGAGCTCAAGGCCCAGTTCAAGCCGTCGCCGCCCGCCTGGCCTCGCACTAGGCCAGCCATTCCCGAAGCACCGTGGATAGCCTTCAAGGAGTTAATGGAGGCCTTCTATGAAAAGGGGCTTAAGAGCAAAAGCGGCTTGCCGTACGCGTCGGATGGGACACCTGTTTCCAGTGGAGGCGTGACGTATGCTCAATTCATACTAGAGTTTCGCATGGTGCATCGGCTGTCCCAAATTGTTGGGGCCAGGGATGTCTGTGTTTTGTGCGGTGGCTTCTTGGGCCAGACGCCGGAAGTCGATCATTGGCTCGCCAAGAGCGCTTACCCAATACTCAGTGTGTGTGCTGATAATCTGCTACCCATATGCAGAGACTGTAATTCCAAAACCAATAAAGGCGATAAACCTGTCCACAAAAACGGTTCGTTCGCCGCTTGGTTTCACCCTTATTTGCGTCCCGGTTTTGGCGCTCTCCAGCTGCGCTATGATCTCCCGACGTTTGCAGTGACTTGCGCTGCCCTCGCCTTGGATGATGCACCCCGCGTCACGAACTTGGACAAGCTCCTGAATCTGACTCAGAGGTGGACTAGAGAGTTCAAGGCGGAATACGCCAAGCAGCAGGGGACATTGGTACGCGACCAAATGCGCCGGGATATTCAGGGACGGCCCAGGCTTACTCGCGAAGATGTCGAAAGCCTCATAACAAAATTTGCCGACAGTCTGCTGGAGTCGGAACCCCACTATGAGGTTCATAGTCTGCTTTTGGACGCACTGCAACAGAAGGCTCGCCTAGCAGCTTGGCAGGCAGAACTTGGATTAATGTGAAGCTTAGAGTGGGAGCCGCGAATCATTCGCAGGCCGAAACGGCGCTATAGACTGTCGCCTCAGAAACTCGTAGCACACGAGCAATTTTGCCGACGTGTTTTGCCGTTCTGTTTCATCTGCTCAATTTTTGACTATGCCGCACTCCTGCGTGGTCTGCCGCCAACGCGCCCTTGAGCCCGCGCGCACCGAGCCGCAGGCGCTCCTACTTTCCGACTGCAGCGGAGACAAAAACCACAGCATCTGTCTGCACTGACTTAACGGCATTCCGTGTCATCCGGTAGATTGCAACTGTGAGCGGCAATCAACGCATTGCCGCCCTGACTGGAGTTACCTATGCGAACAGCGCTTTATGCCCGTGTCTCAACGCTCCAAGGTCAAGACCCCGAAATGCAACTCCGCGAACTGCGTGAGTATGCAGCCCGTCGCGGTATAGAGGTAACCGACGAATACACCGACCACGGCGTTTCCGGCTCGCGTGAATCCCGGCCCGCACTCAATCGGTTGATGGCTGATGCCAAACAGCGCAAGTTTGACGCAGTGCTTGTGTGGAAGGTGGACAGGTTTGGACGCTCACTGAGGCATCTGGTAAATGCGTTGGCCGAGTTGGGTGCGCTGGGCGTGGCGTTCGTCAGCTTGCGTGACAACCTGGACCTGAGCACCCCGTCTGGTCGGCTCATGTTTGCAGTGATCGGCGCAATGGCCGAATTCGAACGGTCGTTGATTCAGGAGCGAGTGCGAGCCGGGTTGCGGAACGCTCGTGCGAAGGGCCAGCAACTTGGCCGCCCGCACCGCGTCGTGGACCGCGACGCAATCCTTCGGCTGAAGGCGGAGGGTATTAGCCTTCGTCAGATAGCTGAACAACTCGGCATCGGGTATGGCACGGTTCGGGCGCGGCTGCGGACGAGCTAAAAACCTCGCCGTAATCGGGGCCGCTAGATGCTTCAAAGAAAGAACTTAACCCAAGCGTCACGGGCGGGCGGCAATTATTAGTTTGCCGCTCGATTTTCGGCGAAGTCGCCACTGGAGTTTAGCTGCAAGCGATCCGCATTCTCGGTGCTTTCGACGCTTGGGGCGAACGTCCTGCTAGCCGGTTGGTATGGGCCTATCCGTCTAGCAGAGAGCTTCGCCCGGCCTGACAAGCGCAATGCCTATGGGAGGCGCTACGCGCGGAAAATGCCCTCCGCAGGCATTGCCGGTACCCGCACCCGCCACGAGCTACTGCGCTGTGTTGTCTGGGGCCTGTGCGCGAGCCACCGAAGAGCGCGGCAGGCAAGCAGCCATCGCCTATCCTTATATGTAGCAGTCGCGGCAGCAACAGCAGTAGGCAATCGGCGAGAGGACGTTCGTCGGGCGCACCTCCGAACCAGAAGAATCGCCTGCTGTCCAAGCCTGGACTGACCCGAATCCAGATTACGCAACCGCTCGACTTCTCGACGAGCGTTTTCGATATCGCGCAGTTTGATAATTGTTGGCGCAGAGCCGTGCTGTAATGGCCCTGTAACATGAAATTCACATAACTTTAACATTCATTGCCCTGTCGTCATTTTCCTCTCGATAACCCTCTCCTCCGCCGCAAATCCACGCCAATTGTCACGAAAAACCTTCCATTCTTGCCCCTATTTCAGCCACCGAGCAGCGTTTTTGGTCAAGTTTCTCGGCTACGGCCCTGAATTATAGGGGCCGTCTTGGCCCCGAAAGGAAGCGAGATGCACACTGAGACTATCTGCGAGGGCTCCGTCGTCGACGCAATCACCCTCGTGTCCACCGATCCGCTGTGCGCCAGATTCATTGATGAAGATGCGCCAGATCAGGATCCGCGCCCAGCCACCGGGGCGGCAGCTCTCGGAGCGGGCAGCACCGAGTACACGGCCTGCCCGTCTGGAGAAGATGCCCAGCCTGTTTACACAAATGTGTCAGACCTCATTAAGCAGTACATCAGCAAGACCCGCGTGCTCGTGAATCAGATTGAATGCGGCAATGGGGACGTTCAGACCACTCACCGCCACCTGGAAACAACTCTGACGGACATCCGCCAGCGCCAGTTTGAGGCGCAGATTGAAATTGACGCAAACCTCTTCGCGCTGAAACAGCTCACCGAGCAAGCGAAAGCCGAAGATTCCAAGTTCAGCTTCACGAAGGTTTTCACTTCCGCCGGAATTAAACACCGCACGACAGCCGAGCGGAACATCGCGACCCATGAGCGCCTTTCGGCACTTCCACTGACATGTCAAGAGGCACTTCGTTCCTGCCACAAGCGCGCGACGGAAGATATTGTCGCCAAACTCAACACAATCCGCGCGACGGTTCCTGCCGACAGCACCGCCGAGACTATCGCCGACGAGCTTGAAAAGGCTTGTCGTCATGAGAGCACTCACAAAGGAAATCCGAAACAAACCTCAGCAGCACGACTGGAGGCTGCAATCGAGGCCCTCGCCAAAGTTAGCGGCTCTGAACTCAGCGAAGACGACCGCGCGAAATTCGCTACCAACCTTCAGGCCAAGCTGACCGAGTTGAGTGCCGCCGCATCGACCGGGGCATTCCACCAATAATGTCGAATTCTAAATCACCCCGCTGGAAGACGACGATGACGGAGAGCCCTGCGAGGAAGGCGCAGGGCTCTCCGAAGTCAGCGCCGCATAGTTCTTAGACTATCCAATTCATTAACAGCAGCAGCAACATCAACCGGGGGAGTCTGAGTGAGCGGGCTCCCTAAAATTAGAGAGGAAAAGACATTGGCAGTTTTCGAAAGCGTTTTACAACAGTTGCACCACATAGAAGTCGCGCAAGATTTGATCTCGGAGATCGGCGAGCAATTTGGCGACTTCTCCAGCGGAGAATTCGGCAATCGCGCAGCGAAATTCTTTGAGTACACACTGGATCAACTGGTTGAGGCCCGCGTGGCCCTGGACCCGGTCCCGGACGAACAATTGGAAGCGGAACTTGATGCCGCACTGATCCCGGTGCCCTCTGCCACAGATGATGGCCATACTGTCGGCGGCTGCCCCATACACGCACCCCAGAAGTTCTACCGTGGCGATTGCTCAACCTGTGTGTGGGCTGATATTGGCGGCGACCCGAAAAATGATGGCTTCGTCGAAGTGGGTCCGGATGACGATCCAACCGTTCCCCTGCTCGATCCAGAATTCGACGATTTCGATGAAGCCTGGGCAGCCATCAAGAACAAACTGGCAGCAGGCCGAGAGAGCCTCAACTCGCACGTGGAGGTGCAGTAGTAATGGGCGCGAAAGACTACACAACTGCTGCTCGCATCCATGAGGACGCAATGTTTCAAAAGGTGCGGTTTACATCCACACAGGCTCTCGCTTTGCCGAAGATGGTCGAGCTGGCCGCAGTCCGTTCTGGCCTGAGCCAGGAAGCCATCGAGAGCATGAAGTGGCAGATCAGACAGCAGCTGAAAGAACAAAACTTCGAACGCGCCGCGACGCGTCTGAAGGCTGTGATTGGACTGAACCTGCCGGCATAGCAGCAGAGAGCCCTCGGAAACACCGTGGTGATGGGGGCTCTCATGCTCCACCTAGATTAGAGAAAGGGATAGAAGTGAAGATGACGAAGAATGCTTCAATGAAAGAAAGCCGTGTAAAAGCGTGGTGGGGTAAAGCAACCCCAGGCGCGAAGGGGGTTGCACTTAGCGCAGCCGCTGTCGTAGATGCCAGCCTCAAGATTCCAAGGAGTGTCATACCGAAGCCCTGGGACGACCTATCCGTAGCCTTGAGAGTAGCTCTCGTAAATGTACCTGCCAAGGTGTACGAGTCACCCTCTCCGATAACCGCTCACTTCTCGTTCTGCTCGAACGGCAAAGTGACCTGCAAGGAGCTCACGGCTGGACCAGAAGCCTTCGGGGGAGCAATCCACTCGGCGGTTTGTGAACTGTTGCGCTCAGGCATCGTCATGTTTGATGTGACTGTAGGGCCGCAGCTGCCTTTGTTGGAGTGAGACAGCGAGCGCCGGGTCGATTTTGATCCGGCGCTTTCTGTCTCGGTGATAGCTCGCACAGTTTTCGACTTCGTGTTCCTTTAGTGTACGAGGCAAGAAAACCAGACAAACCAAAGAGGAGCGACGTGACAATCATAGAAAGACTAGAGGCAACCGAGGGTACGCTGAAGGTCAGTGAGTTGGCCAATCTGTTTAACATGGACGTGAACGCGATGTACCGCCACATCCGTCTCGGCAACATTCCTTCTATCAGATTCGGCGACGACACAATTCGCCTAGATGCGAAACAAATAGCCCAGTGGCTGCGCGACCAACTGAGTGAGCAGAAGCGCACGCAAACTGTGTGCACCCATGATCTGGCAGCCGCAGTCGGAGCCCATGAATACTACCTTGCCAACAAGGCAAGAAAAGCAGGCAACCAGTGAAATCTCTCTATTTACGCTTCAAAGAACTGAACGTATGCAACCTGGCACTAAACCCGGCCAAGCAGATCGAGAAGGCCGCTGCACTGCTCAACTGCACCGCCGCCGACTTGGCATTCGCCCGTCCGCAAGCCAGCGTGCCCTTGTGCATCCTGCTCTCCGCAATCGCTAACCTACCGAGCAGCCCCAAGCAGGAACTCGCCAAACTGCTGGACGAGCAAGGTTTCCATGAGTGGGACCAGTCGAGCTTCGTGCGGTACCTTGCGTACTTTGTGAGCCCGTTGGTTGCCCAACTGTGGAACGCATGGACCGAGAGCAAGTGCTTCCCCAACCCCTGCAAACGGCACGAGCATAGCGCCCTAGACAGCATGGACCTCCTGCCACACGCCAAGCACATGCTTAAGAAAGCGTGCGAGTGATGCAATTTGACGATGCACCACTTATGTATGCGCTCTGCTTCCGCCTGTTGCGTAAGGACGATCTGCACGAGCTAATCGCCCGCCACCGCAAAAAGCTGGAGTGGGTCACCACGGCCATGTTCGGCGAGGAGTTGGTGAGAGACCTGCTCCTACCGATCCTTGACTTCGATGCCAAGTACGGAAAGACGCCAAAGCCAAAGGATCTGATCGACTTCACTAGCACCAGTGACAATAAGTACTACAGCGTAGCCGCTGTGGAGATGGAGATTGAGAAGTTCAAAGACATTGACGAAGCCGAGCTGCAACTGAAGATGGACGGCGATGTGTTGGTGGACCTGGCAGTGAAAGAGGTCCGTCAGCTATTTCACTTGAACATCATGCGGCGCTACGGCACCATCCTGCTCAGCGCGCCGCAGTCTAATGGAAACAAGAGCAAGAAGAAAGAACTCTGCGGCATAAACGACGCCATGGCCTTCGTCCGCGAGCAGTGGACCCACGATCTCGCGGACGAAGCGCCGATCCCGGCGGGCATGTTGCACGAGAACGTCCACCAAGTGGCAGGGCAGCTGAATGAATACCTGAACAGCAACGATGAGGATCGCCTATACACCCTGTTCCCGGCAATCGATGAGAAGTGTGTGATCCGCCGGGGAAAGTTCCTTGGGATCGTCGGCGGCAGCGGCGACGGCAAGACGCTGTTCCTGAACACGCTGGTTTACAACTTTGCTCGCCAGGGCAAGAACGTCCTGCACATTCCGCTGGAATTCTCACCGAAAGAGATGTGGGAAGCGTTCGCGTTCTTGCACTGTTCCTACTTCAGCAAGAAGTACCCGAACATGCCATCGCGCCACGACTGGGAGATGAAGAACGTGACGCCGAAGCAGGTCCAGCAGATGCGTGAAGTTATTCAGGACATCCGCTCCCGCACCTCGCTGCCCGGCCTGATCGACTTCCAACAGCTCCGCACGTGGGATGACACCGTGGCCTACCTGGAGGCCAACAACAAGAAAAACTCCTACGACGTGGTGGTCATTGATTACTTCAGCGAAAGCACGTTCGAGGTGGAGGGCCGCAACCAGCAAGAGCGGGAGAGCGCGGTCAACGCCATCATCTCCAAGGCGATCAAGCTGGCGCACAGCTTCGACGGGGGCCGTGGCATCACCGTGGTGAGTCCGGCGCAGATTACAAAGGAAGCCAAGAAGCTGGCGAAGGATCGGGAAGAGGGGCGTGGCGCATACAGCATTGATTCCATCCACACTTACAAAAGCATGCGCTTCGACGCGGACCTCTTGTTCGGGGTGTACGCCGACGAGGACATGAAATTCAACTGGACGTCGGAGGTCAACTGCATCAAGTGGCGCGGCACAGAATTCTTTGGGCCATTTTCCACGACGATCAACCCGAACAGCAAGCACGTGCGGCAGCAGGGTGATGCCGCCAATGAAAAAGAAATCGCCTTCGATGACCGCATCAGTGTCTTCGACCCGGAGCTGTAGCCATGATCTTCATCCACATCAAGAACTTCGAGAAGTTCCAGGCCAGCAAAAACGGGAAGATGGAAGGCCCCGTCCAGTGGATCAAGGACGCCACCAGCAAGGAGGCTGACTACCAGTACAGCAAACTCACCTGTGTTCAGCGCTACCTTTTGGACGCCCTGCGTCGGCTGCGCGGAGCCACGGGGAAGGATACGCCACTGGACCCGGCATTTATCGCCCGGAAACTGGACCTTCTGCCCACCGACAGAAAGAAGTTGCCAAAGGCTCTTGCGCGGCTTGCTACGGATGGCCTCATCATCATGGTCGATGAACAGAGTGAACCAGTGGGGCGGGGGGATTGGGAGGCCGCTTGCTCCTGGAACGTCGGACCATACGGACGTCCGAAAGCCACGGTGCTGGGGCCGTGTAGAAAGGCTTCAAGTAGCTGTACAGGAAACGTACAGGAGCCGTGTAGGGGTGTGTACAGTAGCCTTGTAGGGAACAGTGCAGGAGTCATTAGACTTGAACCAACCGGCTTAGATTCAACATCTTCGCCTCTAAGAGAGATAAGAGAGAAAAGAATAGATAAGAGCAGAAACCCGGCTGACAAGCTCTCAAACCAGGAGCAAAACCAAAAGCAGGAGCAAAACCCAAAACCCGTAGTCGAACTGGCAGAGCTAATCCTGAGTCTTATCGGAATCCGCAAGAGCCCGAATCAAGGATGGATCGATGCCGCTATGCAGCTGATAACGGATTTCCCGAATGATGCTACGGAGCTAACCCGTTCAGCATTCAGGGAGAACATCGGCGTGTTCAACCCGGAATCATGGATCAGTGCCGTTCGATCCTTGGCAACAGGAACAGTCCCCGGCAAACTAACGGGAGAAGCCCCGGCCCCGGCTGCCGCTCCGACCAAACGAGCTGGCTTCGATATCCGTGCTTTCAATCAACCGCTGGATGGCTACTCCGTTGAAGAAGTTCGCAGGGTCATCAGCTTTCACTGGGATGCAAATCCACGTGACTGGTTCCGTCGAATCATCACGAGCGAGAAGAAGCTGCGCGCCAACTTCTCCACGATGGCAGCCGAGATGCCCGCTGATTACATTCCAGCGGCCCAGCCAAAGCCCAGGGTGAAATTGACGTTCAAGGCGGACTGCCCGGACTGTTCCGGCACTGGCGAGCTGATTAAAGAGGTCGGCCTCGCCCAGGTGGTGTTGGTGTGTCCCTGCGGCAAGCAGGTGGCGTCGTGACCCGCTGCCCGGCCTGTGGCAGCAGGCAGATCGCTCCAGGTGGTTGCCAACAAGCAGCGCCACATCGACCGGAGGCGCTGCTTGTCGGCGACCATGGAGAGTGGGAACGCGACCAGCCGAACTCACAATCCGTAGGTCCGTGGTTCGAGTCCACGCGCCGCCACCAAATAAACTCCCGAATACTCTATTCGGTTACAAGCCACAAAAAATCCTGAGCGGGGGCGTTTTGGGGCTAGTTGCGTCACGGTTGCGTGCGAGTGCGCCCGCAGTTTTTGGGCACGAAAGCGACTTCCCCACGCCCCGTGCCTCTTGCCAGGATCTTCACACTCGGAAACCGCTCCTGCGAAGAAAATGCCGAAACTGCTGCTGCTCTACAGTTCGATCACAATCGGCTTCTTTTCCAAGTCTCCGAATTCGCCAAACAGCGCAGCGTTGACGAAGATCGTCGGGCCAATCTTCACTCTTCCATATCCGCCGTGGATATGCCCAAACACGTGCAACCTTGGCTTTAGCTGTAGCACCGCGCTCCGCAGTTCTCTGCACCCTCCGGGCGGGTCCGAGGCCGATTCGCGGTCAAGTATCTCCGCAGGCGGTCCATGGGTCACAATGATGTCCGTCATCTCCGGGATGCTTGCGTAGATTTTGCGGCGCTCGACGGGGTCGAGGCAGCTGAACGCTCCGCCGACCAGCGGTGTCACTGGTGAACCCCAAACAGTTACTCCGCCGACCTGCACCGCGGAGTTCATCAGTAGAGTGGCGTTCGTGATCATCTTCATGGCGGCAGGCTCGGACTGAAACAGAAACTCGTGGTTTCCGGGTATGACTATCTTCACCTTATGAGGCAATAGGCCGAGCCAGTCGTTGAAATCAACTATCTGCGAGCGACGTCCGCTAAAGAAGGAAAAGTCACCTGCATGTATAAGGATGTCTCCGGGAGCAACCTCCAAATCTCGATGCATCTCGTGAGTGTCGGAGATGCAGACCACGCGCAATTTCTGTTTCGTGTTCGCAGGTGAATGATTCAAAGCGAGTTCGGTTTCCTCGGATGTATCTACCTTGGCCGCAATACATCCGCCACGCGTGTGCCGCCCGCGCTTAAACTGGCTATTTCGTATCGCGCAAATGATGGAAGCAACTTGGCCTAGCCTTGACCATCGTCATTGAAACTTTCTGCATCGATCTTCATCGACCTACGGACGATAGTCCAAAGCGGATCTCCTGTGTCGGCTTCAAGACTGCATTCGAAGGGGTAGACGTCGTGGATTGCCGCCTCTTGGTCCCGTGCCACTGAACCCGAACCGTACCGCAATCTCGCATAGACCCTCCCTCTTCCCTGATAAAGAATCCGCTCGGGGTCAATGGATAGTATTGTCAGACTATCGAAATGTACGTCCCCACCCGAGAGATGCGTTGATAGCGGATCAAGTTCCTCATCGAACTCGCCAAACAGCTCGTCTGTGGGAGGGAGAGCTTCTTTGGCCGCATCAGCCACACTCGACATTAGACTGGCGTGTCGTTCTTGGATGAGTCCTGAAAGCTGGTCGAAGGTTTCAAGAGCACGTATGGCTTCCAATTCTACGGTCTTTGCCGGAATATCGAAACGTCCGTATTTGCTCAACTCGTCTATTAGGGCCAGGCATTCCTTCACCGTGCTTTGTACGTCTATGTGAAGGTACTCCAAGACGAATTCATCATGAAGTTCGCGCTGCACAGCATACTTGCGCGTGACACCATTCTCCTCATGGAGATCCGTGTTTTGCTCGAACCATTCGCACGCTCTGATCTTCTCATTCGGCGCGAGTTGTTCGAGCCAGATGCGGCCCAATTTTCTAAGAGCGGAGGCAAAGTTTTTGAGTCTCCGTGGACTGGCTTCGTGGTCGAAGCTGTTCACCGCGGCATCGAAGATTTCGCGCTGGAAATCCAGCTTGAAATGACCACGGACGCGATGAGTCAACTCATTTGCCGCAAGGTTCATGCGTTCAATGTGCATCTGAGCTGGCCCCACTTCCGAATAGATCGCGTACGCACAAGACTCTAACAATCAATTGAATAGTCCGCAGGAGAGCTGGCTATACCCCCGCGACGTGTATTACTGCTGTTATTGCATTCACGCCGATTCCCCGAATTCGACAACTGAATTAAAGCCATCCCGAACAACTTTTGTGATATTGAATTCGCCGAGCAAAAGGTGTCCCTCGACTGACTCGAAGCCCTTCGCAGCGACAGCTTTCGCAGCGGAGGCTATCCCTTTGCCTTGGGCTTTAGGCCAAACCACCAAGAGCTTGTACTCGTCGAATAAAATGCCTGTCTTGCCGGTCCCTTTTTCCAGCATTGCAACGAAGCTGGATTTCACCTTCGCCGTTTCCTGCTGAGCCACTCTCAACTGTTCAAGGACGCGCTTGAATGAGCGAATTCCCTTTAACTCGATGAATACAGGAAAATACCTGCCGCCTTTTCCACCGAGGGCGATGATGTCAGCCCGAATGTCTCCTGCTTTTAATTCATCCGTGATGAATATAAGTTCATCAAAGAACTCAGAAAACCCACGAAACCGGTCATTCAGCAGCATGTCATGCGTAAGTGCGTGATGAATCAAGCCTGCCTGTACGACGTGCTCTGGCTTTTTGTTGCCGGGTTTCTTTGCATTCGCAGGAACCGCTGCTTCGGCATTCTTGAGAGCTGTATCAAGGGACTTTGTCCCACCGATCTCGCGCTCACTGCCATTTAGCCTGTTGAGAAGGCTGCCGCAAGGGTTATCAGGGTGAATTGAGACAGGGCGATATTTATCTCCTCCTACCCGAATGTAAATCCATTTCTCCGCCAACTGCTTCATGATCTTCTTCTGATCGTCGCTCCAGTTATCGAGGAGTTCTCCCCTCTTAGTGATGTACCGTTCCCAACTACACTCAGCGCTCATTATTTCCGGCATTAATCCTCCCGATTGGGTCAGGACGAACGTCTCTCCGTCCATTAGTGTCGTTACGTTCTCGAAATTCCTTCTGAAACCAGCTGCGTCTTCGGTATGAACGGGAATCAGTACTCTTGGCTTCAAAGCCGCAGCCAACCGCTGCAGGTCTTCTACTGGGGCGTGGCCGCTCGTGTGGGCGTATACGAAATTCACGTCCGGGTCTTCTCGGTAGGCGGAAATCTTGTCGCAGCCGAAGTAGTCGGCATGACTGCCATCAAGGTATCCCAGCCACTGCGAATAGATAACATTGACCGGCTGCCCTGCTTTCTTGAAGGCCTCTATCTTTCGAAAACTGGATACTTTACCGAAGTACAGGAAAGCGGAAGGGTCCGACTGCAACTCCTGAGACTTTACCCGGTGGCAATAGAGTCGCTTTCTGAAATCTTCAAAGTAGTCTGGGTTGGCCTTGAGCCTTTCGTCCTGACTGTGAGTCGCGAAAACTCTGATCTCGGACCAGTCCATTGCGGGCGTGTTTGGGGTGGTCTGTCGCATCTGCTCCAGCACCCACGCCGTATAGATATCAATGACCAGGATTTTTCCGGTTCTCTTGCACGCTCTATAGGCGGAAACGATGCGGTCGATGTTCTGGGACGATGACAAGATGAACGAGATGTTCTTCTGCTGACTTATTACCTCGACAATCTTCTTCTCAACAGCTTCCTCGTCAGGGAAAAGGTCATTGTTGCGATGCATCATCGTTCCTTCGAGGAACATGATGTCTATTCTTGGAATGGGGCGCTTCAGCAGATTTTCGAATAGTATCCCTTTCCGGCCATGAGACCTGAGGTCCCCGCTGTAAAAGAGACGCTTTCCTTCAGCTTCGACAAGGAAGGAATAGGCATCAGTAGCGGAGTGGTCAACCAGATAAGGAGTAATTCTGAATTCTCCTATCTCAAACGGCTCCCAGGCTTTGAAGTGCCGGAATTCGCGCTCATGTTTACTTTTGCCAAGAAATACCTGGGTTGCATCAATGAGATTCTTCCCCAGCCTGCCCATGTACACAGGAGTGTTCGGCGGGAGGCAGTTCATTAGGCCGAAGTGGTCCTGATGGGCGTGACTGATCAGAACGGCGTCCACCTTCAGCTGAGCGACATCGACGATCGGACTATCGGAGCTGAGAGGGAGACCGACATCGAGAAGAATTGTGGTCTTGCCGGATGAGACCTGAATACAGGTTCCTCCGATTTCGTGAGTACCCTTATGGACGAGGATTTCCATTCGAACCTTTATCACGAGCCAATTTGAGGCCCAATGAAAAGCAAAGGTCCCCGCGGCTGGAATTCATTCAAGTCGTTAAATATCAGAGAACCTTATCATCACGGTCCAGGGCCAGCAAGTTCGTTGTTGGGATCATGCAGAGCTGATTGTTATGGATTTTGGAAAAGAAATCCCACACAAGTCGTCGAGTCCCCGTGCAGTACAGATAGTTCCAGCTACGAACATTCACTCTATATATTCAAATCTCACGGCCAGAAATTTACACTTTTGGCGTTTATTTCAAAATAAAGTTCGTTAGTCCACCGCTGGCATGCTTTGTGACAGCTCGGCGTCACTGTCGAAGAGGAGCCCGAGATGACGACGAATTGGCGGAAGCAACCGCCAAGCCGCCCATCGAGGGAGTGGCAAGCGAAGCCCACTGCTGCCTATCAAGCCAAGGGGCGGAGACAACTCTCCAGGAGGCGTAGTGAGGAAACTCAACGATTGCACGCCTGCCGCCGAACAGTGACTACCTGCCGACACATTCCCCTTCAGGGTCGCGCTCAGTTTCTTCTTCCCAGCACGGTCTCAAAATCGGCAGGATCGGGGCGGAGAGTCGCCCGTCAAACGAGCGGCAAACTAATAATTGCCGCCCGACCGTAGCGCCCGGTTAAGTCCTTTCCTTGAACCATCCGGAGGACCCGATTACGGCGGAGTTTTTAGCTCGGCTTCAACCGCGCTCTCACCGTGCCATACCCGATCCCAAGTCTCGCGGCGATCTGGCGGAGACTGACACCCTCCGCCTTTAGACGCAGGATTGCGTCGCGGTCCACGATGCGTTGTCGAACTCGAAGTGTTGGAGTTTTCGGCAGCAATCCGGTAGTTCAAATTGATGAGTAATGCACATACGCCGCACACGCTCCGGGTTAACGGAGTTGAAATAAAGAAGGTCAGGATCGTATGGTCGCGCAGCAACGAGCGGGCGGCGCGAAAAGTTATTGTGGTCGATTCGGTAATTGGAGAATTCGGAATAGACGATGAATTTGAGATCGAACTACGGGAGAACAACTCCGGACTACCTGCGAGTGACAGCGATGGTTGGCGCAGAGTGTCCATCGAGGAGCTTTTGCTAACGCTATGTCCCGGCGAGAATTCATCACAGCGCCCAGCTGAAGACCTTCATGCGTCGCCATCGTTCGACGGCTCAGACGTTCTGGATGGGAAGCTTTTTAGTTGCAACTATGGCGACGAATTTGTGGATGATCCGGAAGATGGTGCGCCAACATCAGAGGAGTGGGGTTGGGCGATACGGAGGGTTTCGAAGGCGCTGTTTGCACGGGGAATTCTCTACTACGTTCGCTCCTCGTATTTTCCTCCGCGACAGCCGAGACGAGACGCATTCATTGACGTTGTAGTGGATGATCCGGAACTAGCCGCCGATTGGGTATGTAAGAATCGGTTCACGCCCGATCCCGAGAATGCGCTGCAGGTATTTTCTCCGCACACAAAGATCAAAGTTAAGTTTGCGAGAGGCAATCTGAGATGAGAAGAAACGACCGTGAAAACACGGCGAAGGCTGTCGATGAAGTGGAACCGAAGGTCGGTATCTTCTATTCAGTGAACGGAAGACTCTTTGTCGAGGGAAGTTCCCTCTCCGAAGCAGAGGACTACGGCGAGGCCAAAACGCACGCGCGAAGCCATACTGACTTTTGGACGGACCTCGTCGCGCGCGGCCAAGTGCCTCTGGACGAATACGAGCTGAACCCGCGCGGAAGGGTATCCTACCGCTGTGATACAGACCGCTTTCTTTTGCTTGCGGACCGCTGTATTCTCCGCGACAATGCGGCGGTTGCGGAAGTCATGCGACGATTGCACCTTCCTGCAGACCGCACCGACACGTCCACGGACTTCCACTACCGCTGCCCTAAATGCCACCCGAGTGTTTGGAAGGAGTGACAGAAGAGTTGAGTGCCGGAGGTGTTTTTCTCCGAACTAACTCGTTCGTCAGCGCTCTCTGTGCTGGCGAGTAAGGAGGACTGCTACTTGCGCTTGAACGACTGGTGTCCGTGTCCTATATTTAGCAACCGACATGAAATCCACGAACGATGCCCCTCTAAGCGCCCGTAATGGCTGCAATTCCAACCTCTCCACGAGGGAATCCTCGGCCTGCGATGTGATCGAGCTGAATGATTTGCTTACCAGCCGTGGAATCGACCCAAAGAAAGTCCTGGTGATGCGGCACCGACCAACTGAACCCGAGTTGAGAAAAGTGTTGCCATGGCTCGCCGCTGAGAAAGCAGATGTTTTCAATGCCTATCAGCAATCGCAAGGGGAGAAGGTGGAGAAAGCTATGCTCAGCGCGGTGTACCTCGCCTCCTTCATAGGACACGAACCAGGCAAGGCGCTCTTCATCGGCCTCTACTCCATTGGTAGAGCCAAGCCTCTAACTGTTGAAGAGTTCTGGAAGGTGCCAGCCAATTCAAAACTGCGAGAATTCGGAATGAATGGCTTCACTGGCGACGATGGTCGTTCAACGTCGCTCTGGTTCGATCTTAGCGTTACCGAGCATCTCGCCTCATGGAAGGGGAAACTGATCGTGGAGTGGCCGGGCTTGGAGCGGTCATGGTGGCGATGGGCGGATCGAAACACGATTGCGGTCCGAGCCATTCTGGAGGACAGTGCACTGGATGCGGCCATGCCCGAATGGCAGAGAATCTGTCTGAATTTGCAGGAAATTGGGGTGCTGCCCTCGAGATGGAAGGCCGCGCTTTCTCAATGGCGGGGGATCTATTACATCTTCGATACGGGGGCAGGAAAGGGCTACGTTGGATCGGCATACGGTGAGGAAAACATTCTTGGCCGTTGGATGAATTATTCTGCGACGGGTCACGGCGGGAACAGCCTTTTGCGCAGGCGGAATCCACGAGAGTTCCTGTTCACGATTCTTCAGCGAGTGTCGCCCGATATGCCTACCGACGACATTATCCGGCTGGAGAGTTCCTGGAAAGATCGGCTGCACACACGCCCGCCATTCGGATGGAATGATAACTGAACGTTGGCCTAAGACAGTCACGAGGCCGCCGTTTGTCTTCGGCGAAGACGGGATGGTCCGCTCTGGGAGGGCGTTTCCACGGCTCTAGAAACCGTTTATAGGCGCGTCTTGAGGCCGCGTCGGAGCGTGGGCTCCCCAACTTTTAGGAAAAACCAGAGTGTTACAATGGCCGCGTCGTTCCAAACAGGAGAACGTATGGCTAAGGCAAGAGGTGGATTTGCGCCTGGTGACATTGTCGAGTTGAAGTCTGGTGGTCCAAAGATGACAGTAAAGGATGCAGCCGACGACGGGGAATGGCGCTGCCAATGGTTTGCGGGGAAGAAGCTCGAAGAGGGGTGGTTCGACGCAGCCTCCCTCAAAAAGGTCTCAGATGATGCGCAAAAAGACGACACCCACTGACATCGCAGCTTGGATGCTTGCTGAAGTCGAACGTGATCTTCTCTACCAAGATATAGCGGCAGCGGGAATTGAGGAGTACTTTGGCGAGGAGTTCGTTTACGCGAATGAGAATGGCAACCCAGCCATTCGGAAGGACGTGCTGGCTGCTTTCAAGAATCTGTCTGGCGACCGTGTAGTTTGGGAACGCGGTGATCGGCTATGGCGCTTGCGCGAAGGCCTAGACGAGCCTGGGCGACAACAGTACTGAGCCCTCAGAGAATCACATGACCTTACTAATCGCTATTATGTGGCTCACCAATGAGCAGTCGCTCACGCTTGCAACGTGGGGCTTGGTCGTGGCCACAGCCTTGCTGGTGATTGGCACGTTTCTGTTGTTCTTAGACAGCTGGAACAAAGGAAAAGAGCAGCGGTCCCGGTGGGCTCGTGAGGATCAGCAGCGGGACGATGATGCAAAGCCGAAGACACTGATCGAGTTGGCGAAACGTCCAAGTTCCCCTGATGTAGTGGTCCTCTGCTACAACCTTGGCAGCAACACATTCGTGATAGACAAGCTGATCGTTTACTGCGACAAGGCGACAAGGTTTGGCGAGATGGAAGGGCCGCTCATCGCGCTTCCCGGCACTTACGTACATATAAGGGTTAGCTGTGCAGAGTGGCTGCAAACCAAGACCGTCGGAGAGGCGTGCATCACTCGCGAAGCGTACGTTGTTCTGTTGCTGAAAGGTGCGACTGGACCCATCGCCACTGATCCAGTCTGGTTCTGCTTCCGCCCTGCATTTGCAACTGAGTATGAGTGGAGTGTTGGCCGACTCGCAGACAGGCAGCCCGGCACAATTCCGGCACAGCCAAGAGCGATCCCAGACGAAGAGTGAACACCTCAGATAGTCCAGCGGTGACGAGATAGTTGAGTGACAACCCGTCAGTTTCGCTTGAATGACCGAGAGAGACTTTGCAGACCCGCTAAAAGGAAGCTGGCTCCGGTCAACAATGAGTGCCACCAATAGTAGAACCGAGCCAAGCGCAGACCATATTCGGGCAGGAGGATGGTTCTGTACTCTTCCTCAAGGTCACCGAGAATTCCTTCACGATTCTTCTTCGGAATCAGCAAGAGCAAGAACTTGGCGGTTCGTGGAGGTGTATCGGCCACCTCAGCAGTTTTGACGCTGGTCCGAATCCACTGTCCTGGTAGGTTCAAAGCACGCAGCCCTAATTTAAAGGTCTCCATCTCTTCTGCTGTGCTCGTAAGTGAGAGCTGGATTTGATGGTTTACCTCTGCTACCTTCTCGGCAAGGTCTTCATTAAACCTAAAATTTAGTTGTACCTGGTTATGCCATTGCTGCTCGTTCGCGCCGACTCCGGCGGGCTCGCACAGCCTCTCGTAAGGGTCCTGATCCTGATGATGCTGAAGGACGTACAGATGCTCATACGACTCAAGCCACTCAACCTGGTGTTCATCCTTCAACTCGCTCACAGGGCACCTCCGAGCAGTGACTCCATACCCGCGACCATGCTGGTGGTGGCTGCATAGGACTGCCTGAGGGCGGCTTCTCCTGACGCTTCAACTTTGAAATATTTCTTTGCGCGTCCACCACGCTCCGGTGTCGGCTCCCCCATCCACGATGAAACGAACCCCTTCTGCTCTAGGCGGTCAAGGGTTGTGTACAGCGCACCTATGGAGCAGTCCCGTCCAGCACGTTCCTTGATCTCCTGCTGTACTCGGAATCCGTAAGCATCCGGCCCCAAGCGGAGCACCGCCAGCAACACGATCTGCTCGAACTCACCCAGCCAATCTTTGCTGCCCATTTCATTTCTCCTACAACGTAGAACTACAATGTAGGAGAAATGGCAAAGCTTTGTCAAACAAACTTTCACTCCCACCTGAAGCCAATCACATCCCCAAACCGAAACAAAGCCTTGTCGTAAATCTGGTTCGCCAGGAAAAGGCCATCTTCAATGGCGTAGATCACGCGCTCCGTCAGGCAACCCGCTCTGGGATCACGCGCCAGCCCTAGCCCGATGATGATGGCGGCTGCTAAGACGAGTGTGCGCCGATCCTTATCCCGGTGCCGAGGCGAGTGCTCCATCGCGACATCATAGGCGAACAACTGGCGAAAATACGAGAGAACACCTTCAGACTCCAGTCTCGATCCTGCTCGTGCGTTGGTTCTTGCGCTTCTTGTAGTCGAGCACCAGCCTCGCAATTATCGAAGCCAGGAAGAGAACGGCGAACGGGCCGAGGATAAGGATCATCCCGGTTCGCCAAATATATTTCCACACGCCGATGGCTAGAATGACCCCCAGGACTACCTTGACAAAGTTTTCGAAAATGGCTCGCAGTGGGTTCATGCGGGCAGTGTACCTCAACTCGGTTCGCGCCTCACATCGACACCCGCATGTTATCACTTTGCCACTTAAATTACTTGACACGTATTTTTCGTATGGTACGCTGTAACTGGTTATGGAGGATATTGATGATTACAGAAGAACTTTACACCCTCGAAGAGGTTTGTAAACATCTTCGAGTCCCCATTGAGGCGGTACAGCAGGAAGTCAATTCCGGACGACTCCGCGCCATCATTATTGGTGGTGAGCACATTCGGGTCCGGGAAGGTGATCTCGAAAAATACAAGAGTGACAGCTACGCCCAAGCAATTCCCCCAACGCAGAGTGCTCCTCCTTCGTGTGACATTCCGATAGATCTTCACCCTGCGCCTGACTTCAGGCACATCTGGCCTGACGGAAAGGATGAGCAATACACGAATGTTCTGGAGGGCATAGCATCGTTTGGAGGGAAGGAATATCACGTCAAGGTGGGATTCACCACTCGCAACTCCGCGGGACAAAAGCGCGCTCGCACTCTTGTCCTGGTGGATCGATACCCAACCGTAGAATTCGTCGCGGCCTCAGAGACCGTTCAACCGGAGGATAGAATGGCAAGCATCATCCGGGACCGCAGGGGCAAGCAGCTTCCCGTTGGGGCAACTCTTCCCGCCGAGTATGTGGAAATGAGTGTTGGTCCATATCGAGATGTAGTAGTTGGTCCTGGTGCCTCAAACGGATTGGCTGTTATCTGCGCAGCCTCGGACACCGAAAGCATGGTGAAGCACGCTTTGATTCGCTATCAGTTCCGCGAACAACGGCAGTAGGAAGCCCAGCAGCCCTTGATCAGGCACCCTTCTTGGGCGCCTGTTGTTTGGGCAGGAAGTCTTACTGAAACAGCGTTATGGCCTAGGAGCACAACGATCTCAGTGCAATAACCTTGTCTTTCAGGGCAGCTACGGCGCTAACGGCGCCGTCGTGCTTTCCTTTTGGATACTCAATGAGTTCTATGTTGTGCGTTGTCTTTAGTGCTGCCCTGATGGATGGATGGCGGATCTTCTCGACTAAGGCGTAGTGCGGGTGTGAACTCGGGACTGAGATGTTAGCATTTTCCAAAACAAGCTGAATGTCTGGATCGGTGAGGCTACAACCGATAAACAATAATGTGTGGGTCAGAAAGACTGCATCGAGTAGCTGGTAGAAGCCCGGAAAGTCGCGGCGGGCAGCATAATAGCTTGAACGCGAAAGCACGATTTTCGTTGCATCCGAAACACAGCCATGCGCCTTGATAACAAGTCGAATCGTTGATCTGATGTCGTCAATAGCGAATCTCTCATAGTATTTGCAAATGTTATACCCATTCGTCGCTCGGCCTGCATTGCAGTAGTGATCATAGATCTGGTCGTAGTTTGTTGTGACAATAATCTTGGGATCGATATCTAGAATTATCTTGTGTAGCTCAGAAACAGCAAAACGCGGGGTTACAAATACCTGTCGAAGGTATACGCCGAAATCAGCCGGGTTGCTGCATGACATAATTACTTCAGCTGCATCCAGTAATTGAGACTTGTTTATTAAAGAGAGAGCGAACCTCTTGTCAGCTTCCCTCGGGACCAGACGGAGCGCACCACGCAGGAATACATCCCAAGATGGGGGATGAGTTTTGCCGTCCTCCGCCAAGCTCCCCATGGATACACCCGCGCCCATAACCACAATGCATCGGCGCTCAGCAAGTTCAGTTGTTAACGCATCCGGCCATTCGATCGCCATGGCTAACTGCCCAATCCAATGTTCTGCGCCAACATCTGGGCGATCGACGTCAGGTTTTTCGAGTAGCTTTCCGCTTGCTTAAATTGACTTCCAACAAGGCCGTCTGACGCAACGAGCTCACGGATAGGTGCGTTGACTGATTGGGCAAGCGGAACAAGGCTGTACATGTGTGGGACGTCGCCTAAGTGGGCAGCTTTGATCGTGATTCCATCCGCAAGGAATTTCCCCAAGGAATTCGCGATCTCACTGGGAATATCCTGAAGCAGTCTTTCGTAAGCCTTGGTTGGCCGTCTCACACCACCCTTTGACTTGGTGATGTATTGCTGGACAGTATAGCCTGCGAACCCACTTTTGATAGCGGGAGACCTCTTGATGCCAAAATCCGCAAGGGAGCCGGAAGCCTCGCGCTCGGTCAGGTCAAGGCCGATTTCGTACACCCTTAGCCAGTGCGTCAGCCATTCGGCGATATTCTTTACTCCGAAGATGCTGAATAGATCGGCACCCATCGGACTTGCGAAGTACTGCGCGCCTAACAACACGGTTCGATTTAGGGAGCCTAGGCTTGGTCCTATATCGAATAGTACGATGTCGTATCTTCCCTCGAATGAATCGCAGAGCGCCGCGCACCAATTGCTCTTTCGGATTCCACCGATGTTGCCTCCCGCAGCCTCACTCCATGCCTGACTCAGCGTGTCCTCAACAATCGAAAGCCTTGGGTGGCCCGGTAGGAGGTCCACGCCGAATCGGTTAGCTGATGCCAGAACGGGTTGAATATTGGGATCAATTGAAGCGTCGCCCACTTGGAGTGGCCTCACGACATCGAGAATCGTCGCAGTCCTACCCCGAGACTCGCGTTGGCGATATAGCTTCTGCGTCGCGTCTTCCGTGAGCACAAGCTGCGTTGTGTTGCACTGCGGATCACAGTCAACCAGGAGGACACGTTTGCGCTTTTCTAGTGCGAAGTGCGCGGCAATATTACAGGTCAGGGTTGTCTTTCCGACCCCGCCCTTGTTGTTAAAAAGACATAGAGAGATCATCGAGTGAGAATTATCGAGCTTACAAATGACTTTGTGCAAGCAATTCAGGAATTTCCATCGTGCCCCCAAACCTGGACAAACGCCCGTTTCTGGAATCGCAACTGCTAAACTCTTTGTCCAGTTTGTCCAGAAACGACCATTTCTCCGTTGTTCCCCTTGACGACAGGGCGTGGAGAATTTCATTTGGGGTTGTTTTGGAACTTCTGCAGAATCAGTCGCTTCAGGCGAATCTCGTCAGGCGGGCTCGTATTTCAGGAACAGGAACTTCCGATTCCCGGTAGCGCTACCATCGCCTCCACTTCGCCTGTTTCTTCCTGTAAAGCATTGAACATAGGGTTAGTTGCAGTGGTTCGATAAGAACCATCGGCATAGCTCGCGCCCTGAGGAAATAGAACCTGTTGCACGAAGCTCTAGGCTTCCCCGCTTCCACGTTCCGGCAGCATTGACGAGCAGGCTCTCCGCAAAATCGAGCGGTTCGTCGATTTCTATTTCATCTTGACGAGCGTCACTAATCTTCATTTCGAGCGTAAGGGTCCTGTTCCAACGCCTCCGTCATCTGGCGATACTCGTCTTTGCTAAGCGCATCACAATAGACGTAAGCCTCGGTTGCATGTATCGGGGCCATTCTGCTCGACACCGCTACGCCTCAGATATAACGATTCGCTCACAGAGCACACTTAAACTAGCCACTTCGAGTCTGAGGCACCTCAATTTCAGGAGAGGGCAACTAATGGCCGATTTGGATTGTGCATCTATTGGCGATCACGGAGTCTAATGCCAGGATGTCCCGAACACAATCTGCGGTCTGGATCATTGCGGCCTGAGCTGGTCATGAAGCGCGTGGCAGTGATCCGAAAGTAACGTAGCGGCGCACACTGCGCCTTCTTGCGATGCTCTCGAGGAAGATAGTTTCACAGCTTCGCAGCAGGCCAACTGCTACCGAAATAAGATAGTGCCGGCGTTGACGCAGCATGGCATTATTCTGCGTCGCTGGGATCAACTGACTCGACGACAGCAGGAGGAAGCGAGCGCGCACTTCGAATCCAACATGTATTCGGTCCTCACCAGTTGCCGCGCTTCACACCGAATCACTGAAGACTCACTTTCTTCGTGATTTCCGTGACTTATCTGCAGAAAAGTTCGGCCACAAAACTAATGGAGTAACTCGGCGACGTTGGATCGTGTTGAGAAATCCGTGATGCGCTGAGCGAGAAAATAAGGTATGGCAGGATTGGCGACCTTGAACGGCTTCGGAAGCTGGAGACTTGAGTACTGTTGCCTTCAACAGATTGCAATCCGTGGGCACTGTTCAGCATCGGCAACAGTTGCATGGGAGTTAATAGCTGCGGCTAAAACTATCAGCTCGAAAGCTGTCATGCGAAAAAAGATAGCAACTCTGCTTTTAATTTACTTTTAATGTTCCCGAAACACAGAAAAGGATTTCAGAGTGCAAGATAACAAAAGTTCCAATCTTGATTAGACGTTTGTGCGAGCCACAAAGAGGCATGAAACTCATATGCCTTGGGGACAGAATATCGTCCTGCCAACTTGCGATAGATCTTCAATACCGTTCTGCGTGTAAGTTGCGTTTCTGGACCTTGAGTAACGTCTAAACACCTCAAGTCCTGTGGAAAGTCCGACTGCTAAGTCGAGATGGCGAAGCCTCGTCAAAACGAGGCGATGGGGCCCGGTGTTAATGCTTGAGAAGAAGAACGTGCTGTCCTCGCAATGAATGTAGTTGCGCCCCAGCCATTGCCTTTTCCTAGAGATATCACGGAGCCATTGCATGAGTGCCAGTCCCAAGATGCAAAGAGAGGAAATCCCAGTGGCAGGGCCGGAACAGGCGCGGAACTGGTTTGCAATCTACACCTTGTCTAATCAGGAGAAGAAGGCTGAGCAACACTTAAGGATGAGAGAAATAGAAACCTTTTTGCCGACGCATGCTGTGACGAAGCGATGGAAGAACCGTATGACGGTAACAACTGATGTGCCCCTATTTACAGGCTATATCTTTGTGAAAATCAAGCGCACCGATAGCTCGCGGGTTCTTGAAGTTCCGTGTGTGCATTCGATAGTGGGCAATGGGCGGGAAGCACTCGCGTTACCGAATGAAGAGTTAGAGGCATTGCGTTTAGGACTGCAACATCGTCAGGCCGATCCCTGCCCCTACTTGAAAGTAGGAGAAATGGCTCGGATCCGTTCAGGTGCGTTGGCGGGGCTGAAAGGGATTATCGTCCGGAAGGATGGCCAACTCCGGGTGGTACTTAGCATTGATCAGATTATGAAAAGCATTGCGGTGCATGTTACCGCGGATGAAGTTGAAATGTGCGGTTAGCCTCTCTCCGACCTAGTGTCGTGTTTGCTGAAAATCATCAAAGAACCTCGGAGCAATTTTCTTGAGCTTTCAACCAAACGGAAATGGCGATGCGCCAATTAAGCGCGAGTACAATCAGCGGGCAAGCCGTTCCTTGAATGCTGTTTTGCAGCGCCCGCAGAGCGAAATTACAGTAAGCGAACTGTGGCAGATGTTACTGAAGCGTAGGTCGACTTTCTTCTTGTGCTTTGCTCTCGCCGTCGCGGTGACTCTAATAATCTCGTTGATTCTGCCGACCAGGTACGAAGGTGTAGGGCGGCTGACGCTGGATTTCGACTCGAACGCGCTTCAGGACGTATTGGCAAAGGCATCTGGCATTGATGATGATGTCAAGCTTCAGACCCAGGTCAAGGTGTTGGAGACCGATTCTCTCGCATGGGAGATCATCAAGCGTTTGCGCCTAGATCAGCGGCCCGAGACGGCACACCGGAGATTCGCCATCGGGCCAGCGGTGTGTCTCTCCAGTGCAGACCAATCACCTGAGAGTATCAGTCCGGAATGCAGGAACGTGCTCTTGAAAGAATTTCATAATCGTCTGCGCGTTCAGTCCGTGCCCAGGACTCAGATCATCGAGATTCGTTACCGCTGCAAGTCCAGGGAACTGGCTGCGCAGGTCGTGAATACGATGGCCGAAGCATACATGGAGACCAGCTTCCAGACGAAATATCAAGCGGCCCTTCGCGCTTCGAAGTGGGTTTCAGGGCAACTCACTGAAGCAAAGGATAATGCCCAAAAAGCAGAAGAAAACTTTATCGCCTATCAGAAGCAGACGGGCATCATAGGGACCGACGAGAACCACAACGTCTTGATAGAAAGATTGAACGCGATTAATCAGCAGCTTGTTGTTGCCGAAGCAAGCCGCATTGTTCGTGAGGCGCGTTATCGGGTATCACTGAGCGGAGATCCGGAAGCGCTGGTCGACATTACTCCGGGAAGTCCTCTGCAGGTGTTGCATTCGGAGCAGGTTGCGCTCAACAGCCAATACGCTCAATTGAACGCCAAGTTCGACGAGGCATATCCCCGCGTTCAGCAGGTAAAAGCACAATTGAACAAAGTTACGACCGCGCTAAACGAGGAAGAGGTCCGCAGCAAGAACAAAATCAAGAGCGAATATGAGGCCGCTCTCGGAAGTGAAACGCAGTTGCGCAAGGAGTTTGAGCAGCAAAAGCAAGAAGCCTACGACACAAACGAGGCCACTATTCAGGTAGCGCTGCTCAAGCGTGATGTGGATGCCAGCCGTGAATTATACGAACAGTTAGTGAAACAGTTGAACGAAGCGGGAGTGCTTGCCGGTCTTCGTTCGACGAATGTGACCGTTATTGATCCCGCCAGTGTTCCAGTTGATCCGGTCGAGCCGCATCCTGCTTTGAACCTGGCGTTCGGGATGTTTGCAGGGTCTGTCCTCGGTCTGGCACTGTGCTTTGTCCAAGAGAACATTGACACGACGATTCTGACTCCGAAAGATTTGGCGAGCGTCGGAACCTTGCCCGCTCTCGGTATTGTGCCACGCCTGTGGGATGGCAGGCAGTCGGGCAGAATTGGGCCCTCTCAGGGTAAAACAGCCGTTCGCGTTGCTGTACTGGAACGACCGGAGGGCATGGTCGCGGATGCGTACCGTTCGCTTCGTACCGCATTGTTGCTGTCCAACGCAGGAACGCCTCCCAAGGTTCTGCTAATAACGAGTGCACTACCGCGGGAAGGCAAGACAACTACCAGCGTGAACACCGCCGTGGTCTTTGCCCAGAAGGACCGGCGCGTGCTGCTGGTAGATGGAGATTTGCGCAGAGCTGACCTGAATCGCTGCTTCGACCTTCCGCGGAATGGAGGGCTCAGCGCAGCACTGGTTGGTGAAGATCCCAAGCAGTTTTATGTTACGCATCGCGAGCTGCCGAGCCTGGTGATTTTACCTGCGGGTGTTCGACCGCCGAAGCCGCCGGATTTGCTCGACTCTGACCGAATGCGCGAGTTGATTTCGATATGGCGACAGGAGTTCGATCACATCATCATCGATGCGCCACCGGTGATTGGCCTGAGTGATTCCGTCATCCTTGCCACCATGACGGACACAGTGGTTCTGGTGGTGCGTGCGCAGCAGAGCCGGCGCCAGGACTTTTGTCTTGCACAAGAGATTTTGGCCAGCGTCGATGCCAACGTCGGCGGCGCGGTCATAAATGACTTTCAACTGAACGGCTCTGGTCCATATGGCTACACAGCAAAGCTGTATGGCGCCTACTTCGACGAGAACGGAAGGAGGAACGGACGTGGGTAAGTCTGGAAGCGTGCTGTTGGTATTTGCCGTATTTGCTTCGGGGCTATTGTCGGCGCAAACGCGTGAGACGAGCTACTCGCCTGCTTCGAATAATCCTCCTCAATCAGACGTAAGTACCTCAGTGTCCGGAAGCCCATATAGCCGTGATGCTTCGTCTACCACGATGGCAAGCGCGCGTGTTGCACTTGGTCCCGGAGACCTGCTTGAGATCACGGTATTCGACACCCCGGAGTTGACGCAGAGAATTCGAGTCAACAGTGATGGAGTGATCACGTTGCCGCTGGTGGGCGAGATCAAGGTTCTCGGCATGTCTCCGAACGAACTGGAAACTTTGGTTCAAAAGAGACTGGTTGAGGGCCATTTTGTGAAGAACCCGCAAGTGTCAGTATTTACGCTTGAGTACGCGGGGCAGATGGCTTATGTGTCGGGTGAAGTCAATCATCCTGGTGCGTACCCTTTGCTGCGCTCGCACCGTCTTCAGAATCTGATCACTGTTGCGGGCGGATTGAGTACGCGGGCCGGAAACATTGTGACCATCAGGCACGGGGATTCTGCCGAGACCGTTAACGTCGATTTGAGCGATAAGGATGAGACAAAGAGCAATCCTGAGATCATGCCGGGCGATAGCGTTAACGTGAGTCAATCTGGGATCGTTTACGTTCTCGGAGACGTGACGCGGCCTGGGGGATTTCTGCTGGACCGTCGCACACCGTTAAGCGTGGTACAGGCGGTCGCGCTGGCGGAAGGGACGAAGGATTCGGCATCGCTTTCAAAGACGCGCCTTATCCGCATGAGCGGAGGCATTCGCCAAGAGATTCCTCTGGACCTTCGGATGATTCTGAAGTCCAAGACCCAAGATCCGGTGCTGCAGGCGGGCGACATTCTGTTTATACCCGGCAGCGTAACCCGAGGAATGGGGCGCCGCAGTATAGACACCATTCTTGCCACAGCCAGCGGCGTAGCGATCTACGCCTACCGTCCTTGAGCTGACTTACTCTCCTATCTCGTAAAAACAGACTTTAAGCTGCTCCAATCAGCCGATTGGTTCTGGGAAAGGTGTGTCTCAGATGTCGTCATTTTCAACCCGCACTTTGGGTCTTACATCTCCGCTGGCCATTACTGGCCGAAAAATAAGGCTGGCGATTGTAGGCTGCGGACGCATTTCGCAGAACCACTTCTCAGCAGTGAGTACCCACGCGGAAAATATCGAGCTAGTGGGAGTGTGCGACGCGAACCGAGACCGTCTTACGGAAGCCTCTTTACTCAGCGGCGTGCCGGGATACACGTCTCTGACGGATTTACTGGAGCAGTCTGATGCCGATGTGATCGTGCTGGCAACTCCGAGTGGTCTGCACGCGCGTCAGGCAATCAAGGCGGCAGAAGCCGGACGCCACGTTATAACAGAGAAGCCGATGGCTACACGCTGGGAAGACGGTCTGCGTATGGTCGAGGCCTTTGATAGCGCGGGCCAGAGACTTTTCGTGGTGAAGCAGAACCGCAGGAACGCCACTCTCCGATTATTGAAGCGCGCTGTAGAAAAGCGGCGCTTCGGGCGCATTTTCATGGCCACCGTGAACGTGTTCTGGACACGTCCTCAGGAGTATTACGACAGCGAAGGGTGGCGCGGGAAGTGGGAGTTTGATGGCGGCGCGTTGATGAATCAGGCCAGCCACTACGTCGATCTGCTTGACTGGATCGTTGGCCCGGTGGAGAGCGTTCAAGCCTATACGGGCACATTGGGCCGCGACATTGAAGTCGAGGACACCGGAGCCGTCGGGATCAGATGGCGTTCGGGTGCACTAGGGACACTTGCGGTCACGATGCTGACTTACCCGAAGAACCTGGAAGGCTCCATAACCATTCTCGGCGAAAAGGGAACAGTGCGGATCGGCGGCGTTGCCGTAAATGAAGTACAGCACTGGGAGTTCGACTCCGCCGATCCTGACGACGAGTTTGCTCTCCAGAGCAGTTATACAACTAAGTCAGTCTACGGTTTTGGCCACTCACTCTATTACGAAAACATGGTTGATGTGCTGCGAGGCAAGTGCGAACCAGAGACTGACGGACGCGAAGGACTCCGATCGCTGGAGTTGTTGACCGCCATGTACATTTCCGCGCGCGACGGACGGCGCGCGTCACTACCTCTGGAGCACTGAGATGAGTGATGTTTTGAGTGAAATTAGTTATATCGCACATCAAAGCGCAATCATCGAACCGGGGGCTAAAATCGGGCCGGGAACCAAGATTTGGCATTGGGTTCATATAGATTCCACGGCTCAGATCGGGTCAAACTGCTCCCTGGGGCAAAACGTGTACGTCGGGAATGCGGTCATTGGCGATAACGTGAAGATACAGAACAACGTTTCAGTCTATG
>Ga0326728_10006597_pt1 | contig 31025 bp, 28 predicted proteins | sample MB3enrmetagenome_FD_207602 | JGI IMG/M metagenome (GOLD analysis project Ga0326728, IMG submission 207602) | Lab enriched peat soil microbial communities from McLean, Ithaca, NY, United States - MB31MN | ecosystem: Environmental > Terrestrial > Soil > Wetlands > Peat | place: USA: New York...
TGGTATCGAGCATGCCGGATCGGGCTCGATACGGCGTCCATGCGGCGCTACTTCAATGGTTGGGGATGGGGTGTGCTTAAGTCAAGGGAAAAGTGGGCGCGATGTCTCGGGCTTGAATGACAGTTCCGTTCGTTGCCCAGTTGCTCGCAGCGAACGCGCGCAAACCTGGGGCACAAGGCTTGAATGGGCCACCACAATCGGCAGCGGAAACGACCAACCAGAACAGCTAAAGAAAAAATCTCCGGCCCTAAACGCCCAGAGAAACGGAGCGCCTGTCTGGGCCTCAGATCGCACGCCCTGGCTGCCCAGGAACGGAAGCAGCACCTACTCTGCTCGACGGCCAGATCGACTCAGCGTGCTAAGAGAGGGACCCTGTACTTCTCTAGTTCGACAGCGATATCTTTGACCAACGCCTGATCGCTCGTTCGAACCTCTAGCCAGCCATCATGGGACGTTTGGAGCAGTGATCTTCCGGCAAGGTCAAAGACTGAGGCGTCCCAGGAGAAGAAGAACACCATGCACAGCACGCTAATGAAGGAATCCTCGTCAGTTCGCTCGAACAGGTGAACAGGCGCATCGATCAGAGGCCGCTTCTCACCGAGGGAACGCCTGTATCCGTCAAACAGATCGAGATGCTCCGTCGCAACACCCCAACACGTGACATACAGGCAGACCGGGGAGTCTCTGAGCAGCAGATAGGCAAAGAGCTTCGAAAGCGCAATCTGAACGCCTGAGTTGACCGGAACTGAGTACGTATTTTCCACGAGCCGGTGTTGACTGGAAAGCTGAGTAACGAAAGCATCCAGCGATTTTCCGCTCAGCAGTTCGCGTGCGTCTTCTTTGCTAAGTATCCTCATTGCTTTTCCTTTCCATCACGGAATCGCCGCGCTCGTCGGAATCGTCGGGGGGCTGGCCCACACTTTCACGACCATTCTAACTCCCGAGGTTGCCGCGTTCTTGTCACGCTTTCTGCGATAGGTCGGGGACTTCACCGGGGATACACTAACGACTATGGCGGCGCTGCTTCCGAAGACTCCTGAGGCTGGGCTTTGCGCTGCGTGTCGGTATGCCCGCAAGATGGAATCCGATCGGGGATCGGCGTTTGTGATGTGTCAGCTGTCGTTCGAAGATGCGCGGTTCGCGAAGTATCCGCGGCTGCCGGTGGTGTCGTGCAGCGGGTACAGGCCTCGCGCTTTAGTGGATTGAAGAGGATTTCCTGGCGGGAGCAAGGGGAGAATTCCCTGATGCGTAGCGGCGAACTTAAGTGGGTAGGGGTCCTTCGACTCCGCCGCTGCTTCGCTTCGCGAAACAGCTGCTCCGCTCAGGATGACAATTCTGTTTTGGCTTGCGATAGGTTTTAGAATTCGACTGTCACTAGCCGCGCTGCCTTCGAGCCTGTGTTTGTTACTGTGTGCGTGAAGCCTCCTTGCACCCACTTCACGTCGCCTGCTTTCAATGTGAACCGCGTTGGGCCTTTTCCTTCGACGTCGCTGCGCAGATCGAGATCGCTGATTGCGACCAGCAGATGCGGTTGATCATGATGATGGCTCGGAATAGTCGCACCGGGATCGAGGTCGGTTTCAGACACGCGCACCGCATCTTTCACAAACAGAACCTTGCTGTGACCGCCGGGGAAAGTTTTGTCGCCTCCCTCCATGGGCCATCGGGAACGCGTCTGGCGCAACTTTTCGTCCTGCAAAAGCTCGATGGTTACGTTGCGAAACGGTTTGTCGGAGAGATTGCGCGCCAGGTGCGCGAAGTTTCCTTCCACAAAGCGCGTGTCTCCTTCGGCGAGTTTGAGTTCAACGGGCGGTTTGCCTGCCACCTCGTTCGAGACATCGGCGTCGCCTAACGTGACGAAGATGTAGTCGTGGCGATGCCGGTGCAGGAGCGTGGCTGCGTGAGGAGGCACCTCGACCTTGAACACGCGCACATATTCGTTCTCAATCGCGAGATGATGCGAGGGTTCGGAAGTGGTCTCGACTTCGGGCGCTGTTTGTGAGATTGCAAGCGATGTGAGCAGGCTGAATAGGAGGAACAGGTGTTTCATTTGCGGCGACCCCAGTGCCCGCGATTCTAGCACCGCGCGAAGAGTGCGTGAATATGTTGCCGACTATCGATCAGGCGCTGGTAGTTTCTTAATTTCGCGGATAAGAGACTTTAAGCGCAGAGAACGCTGAGGAATTCGCGGAGGCCGCGGAGAGCGGCGGGCGAAATCAGGACGCTACTAGGCGGTGTAGACGATGTTTCCGCCTACGATTGTCGCCATTACTTTGCCGGTCAGCTGCCAGCCGTCGAAGGGCGTGTTCTTTGATTTGCTCAGAGACTTGGACGCGTCGAAGGTCCACTTCTTTTTCGGATCGAAGATGGTGACGTCGGCAAACGAGCCGGCCGCCAGCGTGCCGCGCCCGCGCAGGTCAAAACAGCGGACCGGGCCGGCGGTGAAGAGTTCGACGATGCGCGACAAGGGGATGCGCTTGGCGATGTGCAGGCGCGTGATGGCCAGAGCTAATGCGGTTTCCAAGCCGGTGATGCCGAAGGCGGCGCGCTCGAATTCCATTTCTTTTTCGTGATGCGCGTGGGGAGCGTGGTCGGTGGCTATGGCGTCGGCGGTGCCGTCGGCGAGCGCAACCAGAATGGCCTCGCGATCGGCAACGGAGCGCAGCGGCGGATTCATTTTGAAATTACTGTCGTAGTCGCGCATGTCCTCTTCGCTGAGCGCGAAGTGGTGCGGCGTGACCTCGAAGGTGATGCGGGCCTTGGCGCGCTTGGCGCGGCGCAGGGCCTTGAGGGCGTCGGCGGTGGAGACGTGCGCAACGTGCAGGCGGGCGTTGGGAATCTGCATGGCCAGTTGGACGTCGCGATCGACGACGGAAGCTTCGGCGGCGTCGGTCATGCCGCGCAATCCGAGCCGGAAGGAGCGCGCGCCGGCGTGCATGGAGCAGTTCTCGGTCATGCGCGTATCCTCGGCGTGTTGCACGACGGGGAAATTTAACTCGCCGCCCAGAATAAGCGCTTCGCGCATGATGCGGTCGTCGAGGATGGGCTTGCCGTCGTCGGTGACGGCGACTGCGCCGGCGCTTTGCAGGGCGCTGAAATCAGTGAGCGCGGCTCCCTTGCTGGCGCGTGTGGCGGCGGCGATGGGGAAGACATTGACGGCGGCGGCGCGCTCGGGCTGGAGTTGCCACTTTACCCACTCGGGCGAATCGACCACGGGCGCGGTGTTGGGCATGGTGCAGACGGAAGTGAAGCCTCCGGCGGCGGCGGCGGCGGTGCCGGTGGCGATGGTCTCCTTGTGTTGCTGGCCGGGCTCGCGCAGGTGAACGTGCAGGTCGATAAAGCCGGGCGCGACGATGAGGCCGCGGGCGTCGAAACGCCGATCCGCGCCTTTGATCTTGCGCGGCGGGGCAACTTCGGCCACGCGGCCGTCCTTCAGGAGAATGTCCATGGGCGCGTCGATGCGCGCGGCGGGGTCGATGAGATGGCCGCCGTGGATGAGCAGAGTCGATTTGTCGGGTGTCTTCACGCTTCGTCCTTCAATTGAGCTACGAGCTTCGAGCTATGAGCTACGAGCAACCTGGATCGTCACGCCGCAAAGTGGCTTGCTCAAGGCTCGTAGCTCATGGCTCGTAGCTTGTTCTCATCGCATCTTTCCCATGGCGCGAGCCAAGATGGCCATGCGCGTGGTGACGCCGTTGTGCACCTCTTCGAGGATGCGTGACTGCTGGCCGTCGGCGACCTCGCTGGTCAGCTCGAGACCGCGAATAATCGGGCCGGGGTGCATCACGATCGCATCTTTTTTTGCCATCTTTACGCGAGACGTGGTCATCTGGTAGCGTGCGATGTATTCGTTCAGATCGATCTTCAGGCCCGAGAGTCGCTCCTTCTGCACGCGGAGCAGCATGACGACGTCGGTTCCGCGGAGCGCGTCCTCGATGTGGCGCGTGACTTTGACTCCGGGGGCGATGGTGGCTGCGATGTCGGGCACCAACTCGGGCGGGCCACATAACATGATCTTCACGCCGAATTTCGAGAGCAGGTGGCAGGCGGAGCGCGCGACGCGGCTATGAAAAATGTCGCCGACGATCGCCACCTGCAGACCCTTGAAGGTTTTCTTGTTGCGCAGAATCGTATAGGCATCAAGCAGGGCTTGCGAAGGATGTTCGTGCAGGCCGTCGCCGGCGTTGATGACCGGAACATCGAGATGCTGCGCCATGATGTGAGGCGCGCCGGCGTTGGGATGGCGGATGACGATGGCATCGGCTCCGACGGCGCGTAGCGTGTAGCCGGTATCGAGCAGGGACTCGCCTTTCTCGATGCTCGAACCGCTGGCGGTGATGAGCACGGTGTAGGCGCCCAACGCTTTGGCCGCGATCTCAAACGAGCTGCGGGTGCGCGTCGAGGCTTCGTAGAAGAGGAGAATAATGCGTTTGCCCTTGAGCAGAGGGCGCGGCCGGTCGGGATTCATCCGGCGGGCAAACTTCAGAATTCTCATGATCTCGGCGGCTTCGAGATTCTCCATGCCGAGCAAGGAACCGCGGGCAGCATTCATATTCGGTTATTGTCTTTCCATCAGCAGAACTTTTTCCGCATCATCTACTTCGCGAAGCTTTACTTCAATAATTTCGCTATCAGTGGTTTGCACGACGCGGCCGATGAACTGAGCCTCAACGGGCAGCTCGCGATGGCCGCGGTCGATCAGGACGCACAGTTGCAGACGTTTCGGGCGGCCTTCGTGAAACAGGGCGTCCATGGCGGCGCGGGTGGTGCGGCCGGTGTAGAGAACATCATCGACGAGCACGACGTTCTTACCGGCGATGGGAGTGCCGATGGCGGCGGTTTGCACGACCGGCTTCACGTCGAGGGTGGAAAGGTCGTCGCGGTAGAGCGTGATATCGAGCGTTCCGACGGGCACCGGTTTCTTTTCGATGCGCTGGATTATGCGCGCCAAACGCTCGGCCAGCGGGACGCCACGGCGGCGGATGCCGACCAGCGCCAAATCTTCGCTGCCATTGTTTTTCTCGACAATTTCGTGGGCCAGGCGGACTAAAGTGCGCTCGATTTCGGACGCCGCCATGAGTTGAGCTTTGAGCCGGATCTCGGGGGCGGGGATGGGGGCGCGCACAGCCATAGACGGTGCATCATACTAGCGCGGCGAGGTGAGAGCAAGAGAGGGGAAGAGTAGTGGGTCACTTTGAAGAGCCCATCCCCTCGGCGGCTAAAGAGTTTGCTGAAAAAGTGTCCTCTCTCGCTGGCATTCCCCCAGCGGCTGGAAGCCGCCGTTGATTCAACGGCATTTTCGGCATGAGTGGAACTCATGCCCTTCCCGGTCGTGCCGAATTTCAGAGTTTTTCAGCTTGCGACGCGGCTGAACAGTTTGCTGAAAAACTCGGATGCGCGCCGCGTCGCTCCCTCAGCGGCTAAGGCCGGCGCTGAAAATGAGGCATTTATCGCAGCGGTAAACCGCTGCGCCACCCAAAAACAGGAGCAAAATCGAGTTTTTCAGCAAACTCTGAAGCCGCGTCCTTTCAAATCAAATTCAAACCTAGCCACTACCCGCCAAGGTCTAGAAATCAGGGGCGCGAAGCTGGGCGCGACAGCAGGGCGGCTACGGCTCCGCTGGCGGCGGCCAGAACCACGGCGAAGATCATCCCGCAAACAAAGGTCAGGACCATGCCAGTTGGGGTGAATAGAACCTGAATGCTCTTTTGGATGTCGGGGTCAGAGGGGTTGAAGCCAAGCGCCTGCCAGAACTTCAGAAGCTTATCGGTGTAGGCCTGCTGGGCGTGCATCACGAAGACGGGGACGACGGTGAGGAGATAATCGATGGCAAACGAAACCACGCCGGCGGCTCCGCCGAGGCGCGATCCGATGCGGGCTCCCGGCACGAGTCCCCGTTCGCGGCGATAGAAATACACGGCGAGAGCGCCGGAGGCCAGCATGCCAAATATGCCAAGAACGATTCCGACCAGGCCGCCGATCACCCCCGCTTTGAAGGCGGCGCGGGTCGCGGCGGCACGATCAAGAAGGCCGCCTTGCGGCGTGAGAGGGTGACCGAGGCTGGGAATTTCGGAAGCCGCGCGGAGCGAATTTCCCGGTGCATCGCCGGCACCGGCTTCCAGGGCGGAGACCGCTACCTGTACGTGAATCTGAGGCGCGCGGCAGTTTGGGCAAAACGGCCGCCCATCCTCGACTACCGCGCCACACTTTTCGCAGGAATGATCCACTGGTTTGAAACTAGCGCAGAAGCAAGCGGAGGGCAACCCCGGCGCGGGGAATGCCCTCGGCGATTCGCAATCTTCGGTGTTAGATCGAGGTGTCTTTGCCGGTGTGGATGCGCACGTAGACCAGCGCAAAGCGGGTCCCCTTGTTGTTGGGCTTGATGGCGACGATGTGCTGGTTGCCCTCGGTGCCGACTTTCAATTCGAGGCCGTCTCTGCTGTCGGTTTTGTCGCAAGCGACGGGCTTTGAGAGGTCGTCTTTGTCGTGCGTCTCCACGTTAGCGCCGTTGCTGTAGGCCCCTTGGCACTGGATGGGCTTGCCGAATCTCTGAAGTTCCTTGTTGTAGTAAGCCGTGATTTTTTCCGGGGCATCGTCCGAGAGAAATTCGGCCGCGATCACTTTCAACTGGAAGCCGAACATCGCCAGATTGACGTTGGCGCTCTTTTCGTCGTCGTTCTTGTCTTTCGGGGCCGGTGTGGCGCCGGGGTAAATATCAAGTCCGGCATCGCGGATATCTGCCTGCTCGCTCACGTGCAGATTGCCCAGCGGAGACTGGATATCGACGTGCTTTGCGCCTTCTTTGTTGTTGCCCTTGTCCACGTTGATGCTGCACGCGGGAAGAATGCAGAGAGCCGCAATCGTGGAGACCAGCACCATCTGCATGATGGTTTTGCAAGCCTTCGGCTTGCCCGCGGCCCGCTTGATTATGCTATTGAACATGGCCAGACCCTCCTGACACTGTGCGGGCGGGGCGTTCCAGTCCCTCGCCACGGTTTGCCACACCCGGAATGGTAACGGGCAAATGACCGCGAATCGGAATCTCTCCAAAGAGAGCCTTCACCGCCGCCGTTTCCGAAACCGTCGCGTTGGAGAAGGCGCACAAATAATTCTGGATCGCCGGAAAATCGGCGATCACATAGGGGCTGCCCATGGCCACGACAACTGTATGGCTCGCGGCCTGATCGAGAATCGAATTCAACAGACCGCCGGTCGCATTATCCATGGATACGGTATTCTTCACGCCTTCAGCAGATCTTACTTGCTTCCCCGCGGTCGGAACCACATACAATGCGGCCACTACACGATCCGCCTTGGCCACCGCTTCCAAGATCGGCGCTTTCATGCCGTCGGCCGAGCGCGAATCGACGGAAAAAAAGCGAGCATCGGGCACGCGGGCCAAGATTTGCCGCTCCAGCATACGCCCGGACTCGCCACGCAGGTCGTCGGAAAGAATCACGACCACAAGACGGTTTCGGGCCTCTGCCAATGTTTGATACGGAAGAACCGGCGCGGCGGTTCCCGAAGAAGTTGGCGCCAGTGGCAAAAGCTGGTTGTTGTCGCGGACGAGCGTGATGGCCTCGTCGGCAATCCGTTGCCCGGTGGCCAGATTCTCGGGCTTGCCGATCTGGGCGGGAAGCCGGGTTAGGTCCACGAGGCGGCCTTTTTGCAGGCCCAGGGAGGCCTTCAGTTCCAGGATTTTGCGCACGGAATCGTCGAGGCGATCGCGGCTGATTTCTCCGCTTTGCACTGCCGCCAGCACGGCACGATAGCTTTTGTCGAGATCGGCGGGGATGATGAGGAGGTCGCTCCCGGCCTGAAAGGCTTCGACCGCGGCGCGGCCAACGTCATTGGCGTAGAGGCGCGTGAGCCCAGCCATATCGAGGGCGTCGGTGACCACAATGCCCTTGAAACCCATTTCTTCTTTGAGCAGGCCGTCGATGATCGCCTTGGAGGTGGTTGCGATGTGAGTGGGAGCGGAATCGAGCGCGGGCACCGTGACGTGGGCCACCATGACGGCATCCACACCCGCCGCGATCGCCTGCTTGAACGGAGGTAGCTCCACCGAGTCGAGCCGAGCGCGATCTCCGGTCACCTGGGCGATCCCGAGGTGCGAATCGGCCGCGGTGTCGCCGTGACCGGGAAAATGCTTGGCCGTGGTGAGCATGGCACCCGCGTGCGCTCCTTTGATGTAGGCGGTTACATAATCGCCGACTTGATTGGGGTCCTCACCAAACGAGCGTGTGTTGATGATGGGATTGGCGGGGTTGGAATTGACGTCGGCGTCTGGGAAGAAATTCCACTGCACACCGAGGGCGCGCGCTTCCAGAGCCGTGATGCGGGCCATCGCTTCGGCGCTTTCTGGATTACCGGTGGCACCAAAGGCCATGGCGTGCGGAAATACGGTGGTGCCATTCAGGCGCATGGAAACACCGCGCTCAAAATCGGCGGCGACGATAAGTGGAAGCTTCGATTCCTTTTGGAGGCGATTCAGCAGGTCTGCCGCCTCGAACGGCTGGTTTTTGAAAAGCACCGGGCCGTCGGAAGGCACGGTCATGCCGAGCGCTCCGATGTGATATTTGCGCACGTTGTCGCGAAGCTGAAGCCAGAGCGGATCGGCTTCGTTCATGAACTGCACTTTGGCCCAGATCATGAAGAGCTGGCCGACTTTCTCTTCGGGAGACATGCGGCGCAGCGTTTTTTCCGCCCATTTTTGGCCGTCGCGGTCGAGATGAATGGGACCTGACGGTTGAAAACGCTCCGGGGAGCGGTCGCGAGCTGACGCATGGCCCGGCGATAGCAAGAGCGCGGCCAGCATCGGCATTAGTAGCAGCCATCTGGACGCCGGGGGCGGGAGGGATCTGATCATTGTTCTGACAATTCGAGCTCTGGCAGTTCGAGCTCTGGCAAATTCGGATGCAAATGAGGTTATCAGCTCGCGCGCGCCGCTTCATCCAGCCCGGGATCCATCAGCGCTCGCTTCAAGCGGACTTTCTCCTGCAAGAGCGTCTGCTTTTCTTCCTGCGAAAGCCCCGGCGCGAGAACGCGACGCTGCACTTCTTCGAGTTGGCGCCGCAGTGCAATCCTCCGCAAGGCGCGCACAGCACCTTCGACGTTATCTGGCGTCAACTCTTCTTCGTCGTGCATGAGGATCGAAGCGAGCAAACGGCGGTCTTCGTCGCTGCGAGCCAAGTCGAGCGGATCGCTCACCTCGGCCCCGCCTTCCATCAGCGCGGTCATAAGCGACTCCGAGCTCAAGCCTATGTGCAGGCGCTCCGCCGCAAGCGCGAAGTGAGCCTGGCGAGCGGGATCGAACTCCTCTTCCGCTCCATCGCGCGCCGAGAACCGGCCTTCGCCTGCGTGCATTTCGCGAGCTGTGGCCAACGCGCGGATCAGCACGCGCTCCGCCGATGTGACTTGCGCCTCCGCCGGGGCTTTCACGGCTGTAGCGGCGCGCGAGGTAGCGGCGTGTTTCAATTCCTGGCGCAGTACGGAGGAATCGATTCCGAGCTTTTGCGAGATCTCCATCGCCAGCTCATCGCGTGAGATGCGGTTGGGCACGCGCTGAATGTGCGGCAAGAGATAATTCACGGCTTTCACTTTGGTCTCGGGGCTGCGCACGCCAAACTGGGTGCGGGCGCGGTCGATCAGATAGTCAAAGTACTTCTGCGAGTGCTTGAGAGCCTCGCCATAGGCGTCCTTCCCTTTGCGGCGGATGAAAAGATCGGGATCGAATCCGGTTTCGAGCGTAAGGACGCGGATGTTGAATTCTTCTTCGACCAGCAGTCCGAGAGTGCGCTCGGTGGCGCGGGCGCCGGCGGTATCGGGATCGAAATTGACGATGATGTTTTTCGAGAAGCGCCCGAGCAGGCGCGCTTGCAGCTCGGTAAAGGCGGTGCCGGACGAGGCCATCACGTTGTGGAATCCGGCGGCGTAAACGGAGATGCAGTCCATCTGGCCTTCGACCAGAATCGAGTACTCCAGCTTGCGGATCGCTTCCTTGGCGTGGTCAAGGTTGAACAGCACGCGCGACTTCGAATAGATCTTTGTCTCCGGAGAGTTCAGATACTTTGGCCCGGCTTTTTCGTCGGTGGCGAGCGTGCGGCCAGTGAAGGCAATCACCTTGCCTTGGTCATTGGCGATGGGGAACATCACGCGGTTCCGGAATTTGGAATAGATGGCTGCGAGCTGCGAGCCACGAGTCTCTGGCTTGGAGTTCTCAGTTCTCAGTTCTCGGTTCTCAGTGGCCCCACTATCGTTGCATTCCAGCGTTGTGCCAGGGACTTCCTGTTCCCGATCGCCAGAATCTGGCGGAGCGCCGTTTTCCTGAGACCTGAGACCTGAGACCTGAGACTTTTCCTCCTGGCGGCCAACGGCTGACGGTTGAGCGTCCGGGACCTGACCGCTCGTGGCTCGCGGCTCGGAGCTCGCAGCTTCCTTCCATGAAAATAGTCCGCTCTCGCGTAGCGTCTCTTCGTCGAAGTCGCGGCGCAGCGCGTCGCGCAGTTGAAAACCGGAATCGGGCGCGTAGCCGATGCGGAAGCGCGCAATGGTTTCGTCGTCAAGGCCGCGGCCTTTGAGGTATTCGCGCGCCCGCGCTCCCTCGGGACGCCGCAGGCATTGCTGAAAGAACTCCACCGCACGCTCGTGCACATCGAGCAGCGCCATGCGCAGCTTGGCGTCCCGTGCCTCTTGCGGGCTGGAAAAGCTGACCTTCGGCATAGGCACGCCCAGCTTCTGGGCGATCAGACGGACGGCCTCGGGAAAGCTGATGTTCTCCATCTTCTGGACAAAGCTGAACACGTCGCCTGAGGCCCCGCATCCGAAGCAGTGATAGAACTGCCGCGTGGCGTGCACGGAGAACGACGGCGTCTTCTCGCTGTGGAACGGGCAGAGCCCGGAGAAATTCTGCGCGCCCGCCTTCTTCAGCCGTACATAGTCCCCCACAATGCGGACGATGTCGGCCTGCTGCTTGAGGGACTCCTTGAAGTTGTCGGACGAGGTCATGGGCTAGGCACTTAGTGAATCTCTCTATTGTGAGGCCTGCAAACACATGGGGAAAGAGAGCCAGCACACTTTGCCTGTGGGAATCGTGTGGAAGGACGGTCATTTTGCGGCTGAAGTGAGGAAAAGTACTACCCGAGCTCTGCCGGTTGGCGTATCCATGCCTTTTCGACGGTCTCGTCTGCGCTCTCAAGCTCCCGGCCAGGGCGCGTCCGGATCGACCGCGCGCCGGATCATCTGCACCAGTTGCTTCATTCGAGTTTCGGATAGGCGTCGCGGCTGGCGTTCAATCAAATTCGCCTTCGGCAAAACCTGAATGAAATGAGCCTTCAAATAGGAAACACTGGGCAAGCCGGATTCGCCGGGTGGGAAGTCGGCGACAGTGGGCCCCGACATCCCGTAACTGCCGAAGGGAACCACCAGTACCGAGGAAGCTCGATCGCTCAGGTTGCGGCTATCGGCGGAGACAATCACCACCCAGTGCCGCTGCGAAAGGTCCTCAAGGTAGGCCGCCCAGATCTCGCCTCGACGCGGCCTAGGGTTCGCGGTCAAAGTCGATACTCCGTGCGGCTTGCGACAGAGCCGAGGCCAACTTTTCCTCTTCGGCCCGTTCCTCGTGAGACATGTTGTCGAAGTACGCCGCGGTATCGCGCTCCAGCCGTTCGCGGTTCTCGAAGACTCGTAACCGCTGGATCACCCGATCAATCGCCTCCGCGAGATTCTGGGCCTCGCCCTCCTCAATCAGTTGCTGAAGATAGGAGAAAGTGTCGGGTGAGATCGTGGTTGAGATTTTCTGCCGAGACAATCGCGGAATGGTAGACATGCATCTCCTAACTAGGAGATAGTGTATCGGATATCTAAGAAGATAGCAATAGGACACGAGTTAAATTATTTATTATTAGGTAGTTAAGTTCTCATCTCCGCCCTGCTTTGATGAGCTTTAGAATTTAAAGTGGAAAGGATTACAAAGCTGACATTGCACGTATAATCGTGCTGCACGACAATTCGTGCTATACTATCCCCGTATGCGAACTAACCTCACTCTGAAGCTGGACGCCGACTTGATCCGGGAGGTGCGGATTCTTGCGGCGGAGCAGGGCACTTCGATCAGTGCATTGCTTAGCGAGCGGCTTGAACGGATGGTCCGCGAGCGTAAGGCGTACGATTCCGCTCGCCGACGCGCCCTGGCGCGCCTAGGCGAAGGATACGACCTGCACTGGAAGCGTCCGGACTCCCGGTATGATCTCCACGAACGCGATGGCCGATAAATTCTTCGTTGATACGAACATTCTGGTTTACGCCTATGATCGCTCGGCGGGGCGCAAGCATCAGAAAGCCAAGACGCTGGTCGAAGAACTTTGGCGATCGGGCAGCGGCGTGGTGAGCACACAAGTGTTACAAGAGTTGGCGGCGAATCTGCGACGCAAATGTTCTCCTCCGCTCGGCCCCGACGAGACGCGGCAGCTCATTCAGGACTATCTGGCATGGGAGGTCGTGGTGAATGGGCCGGAGTCAACCTTGCAGGCTTTGGACCTCGAATCTCGCTACAAAATTTCCTTCTGGGATGCGCTCGTGCTGCACGCCGCGGAAACCGTCGGAGCGGTTACGCTTTATTCCGAAGACCTTTCTCATCGGCAGCGGTACGGTACTGTGCTGGTGGTGAATCCGTTCAAGTAACGGCTTTTTCTGCTGTACCTCTTGCGCGCCAAAAGTTTGTCACCCGGGCTACACTCTCAGCTCCACCACCGTGGCACCGCCGCCGCCTTCGTTGTGCGGAGGCTCGGTGACCGATTCCACGTGCGGATGGCCTTTCAAGTACTGGCGCAGAGCTTTCCGCAAAATGCCCATGCCGCTGCCGTGGACGATGCGCACGCGCGGCATCCCGGCCAGAAACGCGCGGTCCACGAATCTTTCGACTTCGCGCGTGGCGTCGTCGACGGTTTGGCCGATCACGTTGATCTCCATCGGCAAGTTCTGGCTGCTTGCCTCTCTCGCGAGCGATACCTTGATTCCCTGGGCGCGCGCCGCCTCGACCGGTGACGCCGCGGCGCGCGACAGGATCTCGGCGATGTCGTCGCGAGCGATGCGCATCTTCATGGAGCCGATCTCCACGTCGAAGTGGTTCTCGTCGATTTTCTTTTTGACCACGGCGGCGCGGCCCATGGATTTGAGTTTGACCGTGTCACCCTCGGAGACATGTTTGACCAGCGTGGGTTGCGCGTCCGGGTCACCGCGATCGGCGCCGGTGGCATGCGCCACCACGGCCGAATCGAACTGTTCGCGGAACTCGCGACGGGCGCGGGCGATGCGGCGTTCGGCCTCTTTGGACAGCTTTTGCGCGGCCACGCGATCCTGCACCACGGCGATGGCCTCGCGCGCGTGATACTCGAAGTCGCGGAACAGCGTTTCCATCTTTTTCTCGAGTTCGCGCACCTTGGCCTGCTGCTCCTTGCGGCCATCCGCCTCCAGGCGATTCTTCTCGCGCTCCAGTTCCTGCTCGCGGGTTCGCATGCGCGCGCGCTCCTGATCCAACGACCTCAGGTCCGAGTGCAATTTATCCAGGAAGCGCGAGATATCCTGCGTCTGGGTGCCGAGCCGTCCCTGAGCTGAAGCGATAATCGCCGCGTTCAGGCCCAGCCGCCGGGCAATGTTGATGCCCGCCGAGGCTCCCGGCACGCCCGTCTTCAGCTCATAGGTAGGCTCAAGCGTCGTTTCGTTGAAACCCACCGCCGCGTTGACCACGCCGGGCGTGTTCGTGCCGTAGACCTTGAGCGACGTATGGTGGGTGGAAATCACGGTCATGCAGCCGATCTTGCGGAAGTGCTCGGCGATGGCGACGGCAAGAGCGGCGCCTTCTTCGGGATCCGTGGCCGATCCAAGTTCATCGAGCAAAACGAGCGACGCGGGCGTGGCCGTGCGAGAAATAAAATCGATGTTGGTGACGTGGGCGGAAAACGTGGAAAGATTTTGTTCGATCGATTGATAGTCGCCGATGTCGGCCAGGATGGAATCAAACACTGGCAGATCCGCGCGGTCGGCGGGAACTGGAATGCCAGCCTGCGCCATCAGAGCCAGTAGCCCGACGGTTTTCAGCGTAACGGTCTTGCCTCCGGTGTTCGGGCCGGTGATGACCAACTGACGGCGTTCGCCTTCGAGTTCCACGGTTACCGGAACAATCTCCAGCTTCTTCAGCTTCAGGTTGCGCTCGAGCAGCGGATGGCGAGCGCGATGGAGAATGAGGGTTGAGAGGGGGCTTGCTCCGTCTCCTTCGCCGGCGTTTTCGGCCGCAAGCGCGACCGGGACGCAGTTGTAGTCTTCGGCGAAACGCGCTTTGGCAAACTGCAGTTCGAGCTCCGCAAGGGTGTCGGCGGCCGCAAGAATCGCAGGCGCGTTTTCGCCGATCTGCCGCGTCATTTCGAGCAGGATGCGGTGGATCTCTGCCAACTCCTCGTCGAGCAGCCGCACCAGTTCGTTGTTCTGCTCGATGGTTTCGAGCGGCTCGACAAAAACGGTCTGGCCGCTCGAACTCGCGCCGTGCACTACGCCCTGCACGCGGCGCTTCTGCTCGACCTTGACGGGAATGACAAAGCGCTCGCCGCGGATGGTGATCAGCTCATCCTGAACGGTTCCGCCCTCGGCCAAGCGCCGCAGATGACTGCGCAGCGATTCCTGAATCGTGCGCTTCTGCTTTTCGATTTCGCGGCGAACGCGGGACAGTTCAGGCGAAGCACGGTCATCGAGCGTTCCATCGGGCAGAATCTTGTTGCGAAATACACGCAGAAACTCGGTGAAATCGGCAATCGATGCGGAAAGCGCGGTAACGGCGACCCATTCGGAGCGCATGGCCGCCGGGGGCTGCCGCACGATCTCGCGCCATTCCGACGCGCGATCCGCCAGCAGCACGACGTCGCGAATTTCGGTGGTTTCGAGCGCTGCGCCCGTAATGCGGGACTTGTCGACGAGTTTGTCGACCTCCGGCAATCCGGCAAACTCAAAACGCCCACCCACGCGGCGAAACTCGCGGATTTCAGCGGTGAGCGTGTGCTGCTTCTCGATCCAGGCGCGATCACGCGACGGGAGGAGCTCAGTTACGCGACGCTTGCCCAGCGGCGACGAGGCATAGCCCGCGAGCAGTTGGCGCAGCGTTTCGAACTCCAGCAGCCGCGCGCTGGAATGTTCTACTGGATTGGGCACAAAAGGCATGCGCTTTGATGGTACAAGAAAGCAGTTGGCAGTGATCAGTAGTCAGTTGCCAGTAAAATCGATTCGGCACTTGCGGCATCGAGCGACGGAGAGGGGATTGATTTGGCAGGGAATAAATACATGCTGGTTGGACGGAGATAGATTTGACGAAGCTGGAAAAGCTGGTCGAGAATCCGCGGGTGCGCATGCGGCGGTCGGGATGGCCCGACACGAGCGGCACCTGCGTTGTCTACTGGATGCAGCGTTCGCAACGCGGCGTGGATAACCCCGGGCTCGATGTAGCGGTGGAGGCGGCCAATGAACTTGGCATGCCCGTCGTAGTCTTCTTTGCGCCCGTGCCTTTTTATCAGCAGGCGAATCTGCGGCATTACCGGTTTTTGCTCGAGGGCATACCCGATATCGCGTCTGCGCTGGAGAAACGCGGCATCGGATTTGTCCTGCGCCGTTATCCGGACCACAGCCTGCTGAAGTTTTGCGACGAAATCCATGCCGCGATGGTGGTTGGCGACGAGAATCCGCTGCGGAGGCCGGAGCACTGGCGCGAAATTGTCACGCAGAAGCTGCGCATTCCTTTCTGGACAGTGGATTCCGACGTAGTGGTTCCCTCGCGCCTGATCGAAAAGGAGCAGTATGCGGCGTTTCACATGCGAAAGAGATTGCATGCGCACCTCAATCTCTTTCTGGTGAAGCCGGGTAATCCGCAAGCCAAGGTAGCGTGGAAGAAACCGCCGCACCTGCAATCTCTGCCGCCGCACTTCGATGTCACCCGGGATTGGCTGCTGGATCGCTCGGTTGCGGCGGCGAGCGGATTCAAAGGCGGGACAAAAGAAGGCAAGCGTGCGCTACGGGAATTCATCCAAAAGAAACTCGCGCGTTATTCCAAGCGCCGCAACCATCCGGAACTAGAGGGAACCAGCCGTCTGTCACCCTATCTGCATTTCGGGCACATTAGCCCGCTCACAGTTGCACTGGCGGTTCGTGATGCCGACGCACCCAACTTAGACAAAGACGCCTTCCTCAACCAGTTGCTGGTTTGGCGGGAATTGGCGATCAACCTCGTAACTTACAACCCAAACTACGACAATTTCGAGTGCGGAGAAAATTGGGCCCATCGCACGTTGGCCGAACATGCCAGGGATCCAAGACCATATCTCTACAGCGAAAAGCAATTCGAGAACGCGGAAACGCACGACCCGCTGTGGAATGCCGCGCAGATGCAAATGGTGAATTCTGGCTGGATGCACAACTACCTGCGTATGTACTGGGCCAAGAAAATTCTGGAATGGAGCCGGACGCCCGCAGAAGCCTACCGCATTGCCGTCATGCTGAATGACAAGTACGAACTCGATGGCCGCGATCCCAATGGCTACGCCGGGATTGCGTGGTCAATCGTCGGCAAGTTCGACCGCCCCTGGTTCAATCGGCCCATATTTGGGCTGGTTCGGTATATGTCGGGCGAGAGTACGGGGAAGAAATTTGATAGCCGGCGCTACATCGAGCAGCAAACGCAGCCGGGGATGTTCTAACCCCTACCCATCGACCCGGATGTATCTACGCGTTGCAATCCTGTTTTTTCGAAGTAAAATGCCCCGAGGTGGCGTAAAGGGGGTGGGGGATGCGCACTTCGCCGTTTTGCGTTGTCTCGTCTAAGCACCAGGATCGGGCTTCTTGGGCGGCAGTAATGCTGGTTCTAAGTGCTGCCGTGTTTTTTACTGCCAATTGCGCTGCACAATCGGCCAGCGCAGAGCAAAGCGGATCACAACCACCACAAGCCGCGCAGCCTGCAGAGTCGCAATCGCAGCCTCCCCAATCCGAACCTCCAGTACCAAACACGGCTCAGGACCTGGGTCAGAACACGGCTCAGAACTATGATCGGTCGATTTTTCAAAAACCAATTTCCGCCGAACAACTCGCATTTCTGAGCCGCTTTGCTGGCGCATCCTCGAACGACCTGATCCGCGACAGGCAATATCGCAAGCTCATGAAAGCGGTGATTCCTGACTGCATTTTCCATTACGGCTGGGACATGATGCTGGCCGATGCGATGGAGAAAGTGCTGGCCGGGTCCAAGATTCCGGTGCAAATCCGCGATGGACGCTACTTGATGGCCTCGGGACGCAGCGGCCCCTATCTCGGTGGCCGCGGCTTCCTATGGATCGACTTACACGATGGCGTTGCCCTCGGCGGGGTCTATTTCCACCCGACCAACGGCGAACCAACGCCCACGGTCACGATCTTTTCGCGCCAGGTGAGGGAACAATCCCTGCGGCTCCGCCAGCTCCCGCCGGCCTTTGCCGAAGACTTAAGCCAGTGGGCAGCCGATGCGAACGTACCCGCGGTTACGACGCGCTACTTCATCACGGGCTCGAACCGGAAAATCCTGCTGGAGCACGACGAAGACTATTGCGCACAGCTGCGCGCCACAACCGGTCCCACCGACGAGTGCGAGAAAAGGAATGCTGACGCCGCCGACATCGACATGAACGCCGCCTACTATCTCGATCAGACTCACAACGCCACCAACGGAACGGCATGGATGATTGTGGGAGCAGATCAGAAGTCATGGCTGCAGTTACGGGATAACACCTGCGACGGCCGAGCCGACCGCCTGCGCTGCTGGATCCGGATGACCCGCGACCGCACGATGGTAATCATGAACCTGCAGCACTAACCGCCAACACACGGACGTTGGCGGGACTGATCGCGCGCACCAATGTCCCCCTTGCGCGGCACACGCCCAGCGGACCATCACTCCGGTTACTTGCCTCGCTTGGCCATTGGCAGTGGAATAGCATCCAGAGGTGTGTATGGGACGGCTCTTCGGCTTTGTCGGCATGGTCGCGACGCTGGCGATCGGCATGTACATCTATTCTTTGCAGATTAAAGCGATGAGTCCCGCGACGGCCTCGGGGAACCCGGTTGAAGCGGCAACCATCGTCGGGGTCAAGAACGATCTGCTTGCCATCGCCAATGCCGAACGCGGATACATTGGGGTTCAAGGCAGGTATGCCTCGCTCGAAGAGCTAACCTCGGGCAACTTCATCACCGTTCAGCATGAGCGCCCGCCTTACATCTACGATGTCGAAGTATCTCCGGGCAGCTTTCGCGCCACGGCGACTCGCACCACCAAGGGCGCACCTGCGCAGATCTGGGTCACGGAGACGATGGAAGTTCAGTCGTCAAATTAGTTTGAGGTGCTTGTCTCCGATCTGAAATAGAGATGTGCAGAGAGATGCGCAGAGAATTAACCACTCACGCCTTAGGATTGCCCCAGTGTGTCTCGCAGGGAGCCGATTTGCGTTGACACATTCCGCCACCAGCGGCTAGTCTCGCCATTTGGGCTGGGGTGCGCCGTGCAATGCCGTTGGCCGACTCCACTCTCCTTGTTGTTTTTCAAATAGTTTTCCGCCGAGTGCGCGGGTAGTTGTGTACCCATACGCTTGGCTTAGGACTAAATTCCCCGTTTCCGAGGTTGATCGCAATGAACGTTGAAAGTCGTTTCGTGAACCGCTACCTGCTTCTTGCTGTGGTCGCAGCTGCATTTCTCTTCGCAACCTCGGCATCGGCGCAGGTCGCGCTGACTCAACTGAGCCAGGATACTTTCACGGATTCCGCCAGCCAGCACGCCACCGAGGTTGAGCCCGGCGCATTCACCTGGGGATCAACGATCGTGACCGGCTTTCAGGTAGCGCGTATTTTTGGCGGCGGTGGAGCCGACATCGGTTTCGCGACATCGACCAATAGCGGCGCCACCTGGACGAACGGCTACCTCCCCGGACTCACGATTTACGAAGACAACGGCTCCAGCGACGCCGCTAGCGACGCTGCCGTGGCTTACGACGCGATGCACGGAGTGTGGTTGATCTCGACGCTTCCGATCGGCGCTACGAATACGTCGGTAGCGGTCAGCCGTTCGACCGACGGCATCAACTGGGATAAGCCAGTTGCGGTAACCAAACTGGGATCGCCCGATAAGAATTGGATCGTGTGCGACAACACGGCGACGAGCAAATACTATGGCCATTGCTACGCGGAATGGGACGACACCGCAAACAACGACACAATCGAGATGAGCACGTCGACCGACGGAGGATTGACCTGGAGCAAGGAAGCGGAAACGGCGGCGAAGGATCAGGGCGTTGGCGGAAATCCGCTGGTTCTTCGGAATGGCACAGTGGTAGTTCCCATCAATGGCTTCAACGGTGTGATTGCGTTTACGTCCACCAATGGCGGCACCAGTTGGAACAAGGCGGTGACGGTCTCCACTGATATCAGCCATACTGAGGCTGGGAGCCTGCGGAGCGCGGGGTTAATCGCGGCGGCGATTGATGCGGGGGGCAAGATCTACGTTGCCTGGCCCGATTGCCGATACCGGGTTGACTGCGCGGAGAACGATATCGTCTATAGCACATCGACCACCGGAACAAAGTGGAGCGCTGTAGAGCGTGTGCCGATCGATGGCGTTCTGAGCACGGTCGATCACTTTATCGCCGGCCTGGGTATCGCTCCAGGAACCAAAGGCGCGAGCGCGCATTTGGCTTTGGCTTATTACTACTACCCGGCGTCAAAATGCACCGAAGGTACATGCGAACTCTACGCCGGGTTCATTCAGTCGTCGACCGGGGGCAGAACCTGGAGCGCTCCGATAACGCTGGCCGGGCCGATGCACATGTCCGAGTTGCCCAATACCTTCTCCGGCTACATGGTGGCGGATTACGTTTCCGTGGGATTTGGAGGTGGTAAGGCTTTTCCGATATTCGCATCGGCGAATGCCAAGTCCGGCTCGCTGTTTAACGAAGCGATCTACACGACCACCGATGGACAGAGTGCATCGATCCCCGAAGAGGAATTCCTGTCCTCCGCGGGCGATCAGCCCCTGCCGAACGCGCATTCTGATCACGGGCCGCGCGAGTTCCTGGATCAGGAGGACCGGATCCCGGTCTCCGGCCAGAAACCGCCGGAGCGCGATTAAACTGAATTCGGTGAAATTGGCCGCCGCCAAGAACCTTCAACCACGGAGTCCACGGAGGGACAACGAGCTTCTTTTCCGCGGATTCACGCGGATCTTCGCGGATCTCTTTTCGTTCGTTCTCAGCTGCTAAAACGCTTTCGCTGAATCCAGCAGAATGGTCACGGGGCCTTCGTTTACCAGTTCCACTTGCATCATTTCCTGAAAGCGCCCGGTTTCGCAGGGCAATCCAGCGGCGCGGATTTTGGCGACAAAGTATTCATATAGTTCGCGCGCGGGCTGCGGTTGAGCGGCGGCATCGAAAGACGGTCTCCGGCCGCGCCGCACGTCGCCGTAGAGCGTAAATTGAGAAACAGCGAGCACGGCGCCGGCAATCTCGGTCAGCGAGAGATTCATTTTCCCGCCGGAGTCCTCAAAAATACGCAGACCGATGGTTTTCTCCGCGAGATAATCGGCATCGGCGGTCGAATCGCCCGCGCCTACTCCCAGCAGCACAAGCAGGCCGCGTTCAATTTCGCCCGTGACTTCGCCGTTGACGGTGACTTTGGCGCGGCTGACGCGTTGGACAACAGCTCGCACTTATCTCCTTCAGGTCCGAATGTTCTTCGTATCGCCAGGCATCGCCGATAAGCCAGCAATCGACTTTACGCCAACTCGTAAGAATATACCGGGACCTGAGTGAGTCGCCTTCCGGCTCGGGTGCGCAATGTGGAGTTCTCATATAGAATTGCGACGACCAGCAAGTAAACCCTAACGGTAACGTTGTTGCCAAATGGAATCAAAAACTTAGAGGAGATGTTATGAAAAGCAGAGTACTTATTGCCACCCTTCTCGCAGTCGTGGTGCTGTTTGCCGCCTGCGACAGCGCCAAGAAAACCGCGGCGGAAGGAGCAATCACGGGAGCCCAGGCAGCCTATGCGGCGATAGCCGATCAGGCCACCCAATACGTTCCCGATCAAGCGAAGGACGTGCAGAAAGCCATCCAGAGTGCCAAGGACGCCTTCGACAAGGGCGATTATTCGGCGGCTCTCGACGCGTCCAAAAGTCTTCCGGAGAAAATCAAGGCTCTGGGTGAGGCAGCCAAGGCAAAGAAAGATGAACTCACTGCGAAATGGACCGACCTGAGTTCCTCTTTGCCCGGCATGGTTTCGGATACGCAAGCCAAAGTGGATGCGCTCACCAAGACCCACAAACTGCCGGCTGGCGCCGCTGATAATTTGGCGGCCATCAAGCAGACATGGACCGACGCTTCGGGGGCGTTTTCGTCGGGCAAGATCCAGGACGCACTGGCCAAAGCCTCGGAAGCCAAGGCGAAGTTGACCGAGCTTCAGACGACCTTGGGAATGAAGCCGGCGGAAAAAATGAAGCCGGCAGCATAGAGATTACTCATCGCCAAGCGGGCCGGGGAGGAATCGCTCCGGCCCTTTCTTATGTCGACGGGCGGGAATGCATTTATTGAATAGTGTTGGCGCTGGTAGCTGCGATTGCAGGATGCAGTGCCCGTCCTGCCGCGGGTCATTTAGCCTCTGACGAGTACATGGCCTTTACATACTTTTCCTTTCCCTTTTAGACTAGGGATTCTGATTTCATCTTGAAAGTGAGAGAACACGCAGTCGTAGATCGAGAGGCGCCGGCCCGAACCGGGCCGTGATCCCTGACTAAGAAACGAGGAAGAAACATGGCAGCAGTTGATGAAAAAGTGAAACAGATCATTGTGGAACAACTGGGTGTGGACGAGGGAGAGGTGACGCCTTCGGCTTCGTTCGTTGACGACCTGGGCGCCGATTCGCTCGACACCGTCGAACTGGTGATGGCGTTCGAAGAGGCTTTCGATATCGAGATTCCCGACGAAGACGCCGAGAAGATCCGCACCGTTGCCGACGCAATCGACTACATCGGCAAGCACGCAAAGGCAGGCAAATAGTTTGGCTCGACGGGTGATCGTCAGCGGCATCGGCGCGATCTGCGCCCTTGGCCATACTGCCGGCGAGATTTGGCCGGCGCTGCTCGCGGGCAAGAGCGGCGTCGATCGCATCACCGCTTTCGACGCTTCTGCTTTCGCCTGCCAGATTGCCGCCGAAGTCCGGAACTTCGATCCGCTCAATTTCATCGAAAAAAAAGAAGTCAAAAAAATGGGGCGCTTTATCCACTTCGCGCTGGCGGCGTCGGATGAAGCGATGAAAACGTCGGGCCTCAAGGTCACGCCTGAGAATGCCGAGCGCGTTGGCGTTCACATCGGCTCGGGCATCGGCGGGTTCGATGTGATCGAGCGTGAGCATACTGCGCTGCTCGAGGGCGGCCCGCGCAAGATCTCGCCTTTCTTTATTCCGGCCACCATCGTGAATCTTGCCGCCGGCCATGTTTCCATGAAATATGGCGCCAAGGGCCCGAACGAGGCCACGGCAACGGCCTGCACCACCAGCGCCCACTCGATTGGCGATTCTTACCGCATCATCCAGTATGGAGATGCCGACGTGATGATCGCTGGCGGAGCCGAGGCCGCCATTACTCCTATGGGCGTTGGCGGATTCGCCGCCATGCGCGCGCTTTCGACGCGCAACGACGACCCCGCACGCGCCAGCCGCCCGTGGGACAAGGATCGCGACGGCTTCGTCATGGGCGAAGGTGCGGGCATTCTGATTTTGGAGGAACTGGAGCACGCCCGTCGCCGGGGCGCGCCCATACTGGCCGAAATCGTCGGCTATGGGATGTCCTCCGATGCCTATCACATGACTCAGCCCGCTCCCGAACATGAAGGCGGGTTCCGCGTCATGCGCAATGCGCTCCGCGATGCCAAGCTCGAGCCCGATGCTGTCGGTTACCTCAATGCGCATGGCACTTCGACGCCGATCGGCGATACGCTTGAAGCCCACGCCATTCGCAATCTGTTCGGAAAGAGCGTGCCCGTCAGCTCGAGCAAATCGATGACCGGTCACCTGCTGGGCGGCGCGGGCGGTCTGGAAGCCGCCATCACGATCCTTGCGCTGCGCGACCAGATTCTGCCGCCAACCATCAATCTCGAAAATCAGGATCCTGAAACCGAGGGCATGGACTTCGTGCCCAACAAAGCGCGGAAGACCACGATCGAATATGCCATGTCGAATTCGTTTGGTTTCGGGGGAACGAACGGGGCACTGCTGTTCAGGAAGTGGAGCGAATAAGGTCAGAGGTCAGAAGTAAGAGGTTCGAGGTAAAACCCTGCCATCACTGCTGCGGTTCCTGTACGACGCCCCTCGCAGCCCGTACAGAACTCACGAAAATTGCGGCTAGCTCGTTGGCTTCTTGCAGAAGACTTTCAAGTTTTTCCGCAGGAAAGATATTACCTTCCTGGAGGAGTTCCAGCCAAAATACCGCCTCATCAGCTTCTTCTACAACAATTCCAAGCTTCGCAATGAACTCGGCGCGAGAGCGGCCGCGGCAGGCTGCTCGATAGTTCGCTCCAACCGACGTACCACAACGAAGAAGCTGCGTTCCCAAAATACGCGCCTCTCCGGTTCGCGGGAGCGACCGATACAGCCTCAAAACACGCAAAGCGAAATTCTTCGTGCGCACTTTCAGGGCCTGAGAGTCTCTTTTCATTCGGAACCTCGGCCCTAGCATAACCAGGGTGTTCACAAATGAGCTGTGAGAGCCCTCACTAGGAAATTGTGAGATTTCAGGATCGTCTCGAAATGCGGGGGATCTGGGTGCGAGAACCTCACCTCTGACTTCGAACCTCTGACCTCAAACCTCTGCCCTCTTACTTCATCGCATCAATCATCACGTACAGCTGCGAAGTGTCCGTGACTTCGACGTATGGTTTCCCGCCTTTTTTGCTGCTGACAATGTAGATCGTCGGCGTGTGCTGCACTTTCAGGCTGGTTCCCAGGTCCTTGTCGGCCCTCACCAGACCCGCCAGTTTGCCATCCGGGTCGACAACAAACGGCAGCGCGACTTTGTGCTCGGCGGCAAACTTCTCGGCAAACCCGCGCAGCGTATTGGGCAGAATCTCGAACTGATGCTGAAACACGTCAAGCCGGAATTCGTTGCCCAGTTCCTTGGAGTGCGTATCGAAATAACGCGCCAGAATGGCGGCGTCGAGCGACCAATTGTGCATGGGCAGCGGGAAATCGTGTTGGATTAGCGGAATCTTGTAGGTTTTCGAGGCTTGGTCAAGCAGCGGTGCGACCCGCCCGCACTGCGGGCATTGCAGGTCTTCGAAGACCACCAGCGCCATCTGCGCTCCTTTCGGCGGGCGCAGCGCATCGGGAACGTCATCGGCAAGGAGCGGCAAACTAATGGCTGCGACAAGTAGGCAAACAAATAACGGCAGGAGTTTTCGAAAATTCATAATTTGCTTGTATTCACCCTGATTCGAACACCTTAATTCAGATGCTGGGACTGAACAACATCCGGACAAAATCTTCTTCTATGGTAGCGAATTCGGCCCCTTCCCGCACGCTTAAATGCCGCTCACGTCTTGCTCAACCTTCCAGGCTGGCGGCCTCATTCCGTCCGGCAAAAACCCACCTACTTCAGGTCATCGACCTGGAGGTTATAGAAGTAGTAAAACCGCAATCCCAGAATCTGCCCCGGAAACTCCTTCGGCAGCGGCGGAAACGGGTTCGAAGCCGTAATGCTGGCCCAGGCCGCGCGATCGAGCGGGACGTCGCCCGAGGACGTATGCAAGTTCATACCGCTGACCTTGCCGTCCTTTTGAATCACGAACTCGATCGAAAGCTTGCCCTGCTTCAGAATCGGCGGGTACACCGACGGGGGCATCAGGTTGTACCAGTTCGCCTTCACTACCTGAACGACGCGCGTGAGATACGGGCCAAAATCCACGCCCATTGTATCGGTCAGAATTTCTGCCTGGTCGAGCGCCTTGGCGCCGCCGCGGCCGCCCGGAAATCCGTAATCGCCGGCGTCTCCGTGCGCGTAGCGACCGCGATTGGCGGCTGCTGCCTGCGCCGCCTGCTCAATGGCCGAGCCCGGCGTCATCGGAGTATTGAAATTCGGTACCTGGCGACCCTGCGGAACGCGCAATTGCGCCGTCTGGTCGTTGGTTTGAGGTTGCGTAAAGCCGGACGGTGGTTGCTGGGTCGGCTGCGGCGCCGGTTGTTGCTCCGGCGGAGCCTGGTTCTGCGCCACCTGTGGCGGCGCGGGCGGCGTTGGTTGGCCAGTCGGTCCCGGCTGTCCCGGCCGCGTGCTCTGGAGAAGTTTCCTCAGCTCGTCGCGATCGATCTGCGGGGTTTTGCTGGTGGCTATCCGGTCCTTATCGGAAACGATCTTCGAGTCTGGACGCCGCGTTGGCTTTTGCTGGTCTGGAGGCAACTCCAGAAACGTCGCATCCTTTTCGCGGTCGGTGGCTGCGCGCAACTCGATAGGCACGGCCCTATGGGGCAGGAAGCCCGCGATCTTCTCGCTGTTCCACAGCAGAATCACGATGAACAAGTGCAGGATGACCGAAAGCCAAATCGCTTCGCGCTTCCGCGCCCGAGAGAGGTCGTCCTGCAACTGGATCAGCAGGTGGGGAACGTCGTCCGGGTTGAAGGTGCGGTACGCTGTCTCCCAGTGTTGCCCTTCGAACAGGTCGCGGTGGTCTTGCGGTCCGGGGGGCGATCCGGAAGGAGGAGTCGCTGGCGAGGCCGAAGGATCGCGCGGCGGAATTTGAGTAACGGGCATCAGGCAGCGACTATCAGTTAGAGCCGCAGAGTCTCTCCGAAGTTGCGTAAGGTGTTCTGTAAATTTACGTAAACTATGGGAGTTGCGGCTTTATTCTCTATTTTCGCATTTTTCCGGCTCTCCGAGTGAGTACCTGGGTAATTACAGCTCCTGCCCTCAATCGAATAGTGAGTCGCCGCTGTAGATCGGTTCTCCCTCGATCATGCGCCCTTCGGCGGTGAGTTTGTGGAGACGCGCCGGGCCTTCAGCGTCGATATGCAAGACCTCGTGTCCATGCGCGACCAGCCAGTCGGAAACGATCATGCGATGGCAGCGGAAGTAGATTCTCTCGGCGCACATGTAGGCTGTGGGCGACTGCTCAGCGATAGAGAGCAATCCGGCGATCGCCTCGGCGAACTCGGGTGTGAGCGTGTAATCAGCGTAGTTGCGGAAGCTGCGGCTCCGGAGGGCAGTATGCGGAGAATCTTGGCGGATGGTCTTGCGGTATCCGCCTAGAGATTTCATCCAAATGTAGCGGATGCCGTGTTGTGGCAGTTCGCGCTCCAGCGACTCGCGGTTGAAGTGCGGCAGGCGGCGAGACATGGGGAACGTGCGGATGTCAACGAGCGTCTTGATGCCGTGAGCCGTGAGTGCGGACACGAGTTCATCGAGGGTGCGGGTCGAGTGGCCGATAGTGTAGAGGCTTGCCACGATTGCAGATAATTTAGATTCAGAATCGCTCGCGCGGAACTACGCTGTGACCCCGATGCGTCCCGCGTGGCGGGCGATCTGGGCCAGAATTTCAAGGGCGAGTGCGAGCGCTTTTCGCCCATCTTCCAGCGAAACGATGGGAGTTTCCCGGGTCCTGACCGCTTCTAGGAAGGCTTTGATCTCGGCCAGAAGAGGCTCCTCGGCAGTGATCGGCGGCTTGGCGACGTGGATCTGCGGATTCGCGCTGGGCTGCCTTAGAATCTCACTCGCCGCAGGTGCGGCACCCGTGACGGGCGCCCCATTCAAGCCTTGTTTTGGCTTGAGTGGGTTACTTTCTCCCACCGAAAACACCATCACATCCTGCCGACCGTAATCGATCGATATATATTGCCCCGCCTGAAAGAAACGCAGCTTGCGCACGCGCTCGGTGGAAACCCGGCTGGCGGTGAAATTGGCCACACAACCCGACTCGAATTCAACGCGCACATTTGCGATATCGACCTTGCCCGAGAGAATCGGTAAGCCGACCGCGCGGATTTCTTTCACGTTGGATTGCACGAACGTGAGCACGATATCCAGATCGTGAATCATCAGATCGAGGACGACGTCCACATCGAGCGCGCGCGGAGTAAACATACTAAGCCGATGCACCTCAAAGAACATGGGCTTGCGAATGATGGGCAACGTGGCGCGTACGGCCGGGTTGAAGCGCTCAAGATGTCCGGCCTGCGCAATGCGTTTGTGCCGAGCGGCTAGTTGCACGAGTTCGTCCGCCTCGGCGAGTGTGGCAGCCACGGGCTTTTCGATGAGCACGTCTACGCCGGCTTCCATCAGCGTGCGCGCCACCTCCAGGTGCGCGACGGTGGGCACAGCCACCGAAGCGGCCTGAACTTCGCTGTGCGCGGTCAGCATCTGGGCGACGGATCCAAATGCGCGGCAGCCGAATTCGCGGGCGACCGAATCGGCACGCGGCGTATCGGGATCGACGATTCCGACCAATCGCACCGCGCCAGCCTGCTGCAACGCGTGATACACGCGCGCATGGTTGCGCCCAAAGGCGCCCACGCCGACCACCGCAACGTCGATGGGGGATTCCTGACTCACGAAGAGGCTCCGAAAGAATTTAGCAAGCGATTATTCTCGCAGTTCACGCGCCGATGGAGAAGGAAAAACTCCCACCGAGGTCCGAGACGGGATCGCCGGTCTCAGGCGGGATGGAATCGCCGCTTTCGGCGCCTAGACCATCTTCTTCAGCAGCGCGATCTGCCCGGCGTGATAGGCCGCATGCTGAGCCAGACCGTGCAGCATGAAATAGAACGTGTAATACGCTCCTTGTTTGCCCGGGACCCGCTTGTGCAGCGTCGCCTCAGGAAACTCCTTAACCGCGGTCATGAGTTCCTCATGCGTCTCGCGCGCGTGCGCCAGCGCCCTCTGCCACGCCGCAGCGCTGTTGTCGTCGACGCGCGGGAAATTCTTCGCCGCGGAAAGCTTTACGGCTACGCCCGTCATGCGGCGGCGCACCGCTCCTTCCCATGCCGCGATGTGGAGCATCAGTTCCCAGATGCTGTGGGCGTTCCGGATCGGCCGTTTCGCCGCTTGCGCGGCACTTACGCCCTTGAGAATTTTGAAGAGCGAATCGCCATGCCATGGTTCTCCATCAAAGGCGCGGCGCAGTTCGTCGGCAATGCGTGCAGTTTCGGTCATGGTCTTGGTCGTGGCTTCGGTCATAAGCTCGGCTCCCACCTATCAGTCACCATCGTCGATTCTAGCCCGGAGACGTCAAGTTGGCGGGAATATGAGGATCCTGGGCCGGGAAAAACATCCCTCGTGCTACATGATTCCGGCAATGTGCTACGCTCGTTTCCGGGGGATCCTGTTCCCCGGGAGATTTTCATGGGCGAACTCAGTCGTATCGGCGTATCGCTCGATTCAGATTTACTGCGTCGTTTTGATTCTTTCATCAGGGACAAGGGCTACGAGAACCGGTCCGAGGCCTTTCGCGATTTGATCCGTGACCGGCTGGTGGGCTTCGCAGTCGTCGCTCCCAACGCGCCTGTGGTAGGCTCGCTCACCTTGGTCTATGACCATCACACTCGGCTTCTGCCGGAGAAACTGGCCGATCTGCAGCACGAGAGCCATGCCCTTGTCGTTTCCACCCTGCACGTGCACCTGGACCACGACCTCTGCCTTGAAATCGTCGCGCTTCGGGGCAAATCGCGGGATGTACAGAAACTCGCGGACCGCCTCATCAGTACGAAAGGTGTCCGACACGGTCAGTTGGTGATGAGTTCACCCGAGACGGCCACGCATCACGGCCATCGCCACCAACATCATTAACGCTGCGCGCTCGGCACGCGGAGCGGCCAGGAGTCTGGACGGGGCTTTTCCCACAACCTACAGGTGACGCACGTCACCGATCACGTACGCTGAGCGAGGCATTATCGACCTACGTAGCAAGTGTCTAATAATCGTGCTACTATCTGGGCGTTCAGCAGATATTTCAGCGATCGTATGTCGAAGAATTGGATCGTCGTTTTCTTGCTCGTGATTATGCCTGTCTCGCTCATGGCGCAAGATACCGCGGTCCGCGGACGGATTGTCCATCCGCTTGAGCTGTCGGGAACCGTCGTTGACACGTCTGGCGCAGTGATTGCCGGGGCCGCCGTCCAGGTTCGAAGCGCGAACGGGGTTGTACAAAAAACGACACGGTCGGACAGGACCGGCTCCTTCATTGTTTCTGGACTCCCGGCGGGCGATTATCGACTCGTGGTATCGGACTTTGGTTTTGAAAGCAAAGAAATCCCCGTCGCCATCGGGACAACCGAGCCGCCGGCCCCGCTGCGCGTCTCTCTGGCTGTGGGCGCCGTGAACACCACAATCAACGTGCAGGGCAGGCAAGATGACCTCGTCGGAATTGCCGCTTCCGCCGGCCAGGTAACGGTGGGCGCAGAGGAACTCCAAAATCGTCCGCTTCTTCGCTCAGGAGAGGTTTTGGAGGCGCTTCCCGGTCTCATCATCACGCAACACGCCGGCGGCGGCAAGGCCAACCAATATTTTATGCGCGGCTTCAATCTCGACCACGGCACAGACATCGCCATTTTTCTCGACGGTATGCCACTCAACCTGCCGTCGCACGCGCACGGCGAGGGGTACTCGGACATGAACACCGTCATTCCGGAGTTTGTGGAGCGCGTGGATGCCCAGAAAGGTCCTTACTATGCCGAAGTCGGCGACTATGGCTCGGCGGGAAATGCTGAAGTGAAGTATTACAAGACACTGCCCCAGAACTTCTTCCAGGTCGACGGCGGCATGTATCAGTTTGCGCGGTTCGTTTTCGGCATCTCGCGAAAGCTCGGCAAGGGCACATTGCTCTACGGCGGAGAGGCGTATCACGATGGCGGCCCATGGGTGCATTCGGACAATTTTTACAAATTCAACGGCGTTACAACCTACAGCCAGGGCGGACCCGACAACGGTTTCAGCGTTACGGCCCGCGCTTACGATGGAGCTCGATGGAACTCGAGCGATCAGCTCCCCTATACGGCCATACCCGTTGTCGGCTTCTTTGGCTCACTAAGCCCGTCAGACGGTGGCAGATCACAGCGTTATAGCTTGCAGTCGGAATGGCATCACAAAAGCGCAAATTCCGAAACTACACTCATGGCCTACGGGTTTTATTACGATCTCAATCTGTTCTCCGATTTCACTTACTACCTGGTCGACCCTTATAAGGGCGACCAGTTCGAACAGCAGGACAGGCGTTGGGTGGCTGGGTTCGACCTGCGCCATACAATTTTCGGCCAATTCTTCGGCCGGAAGACCGAAACCACGTTCGGCATGCAGCTCCGTAATGATTGGATCCACAACGGCCTTTTCCGGACTGAAGATCGCATGCGCACGAGCAAAACTTATTACACAGCTAACTATCTGGATGAGCCCTCTTCCCTCGATCAAGTCGCGGTTTTGCCTGCGGACACAGATCTGAATAAATTTACGGAGACGATCATAAGTCCTTGGGTGGAAAGCAAAATCCAGTGGGCGAGAAAATTCCGCACGATCCTGGCCCTGCGCGGCGACGACGGCAAAGGTGTCATCACCAGCTTTTCAAACCCCACCAACCCCAACTATCCCAACGATCCCTACCCTGCCAACTACAATCCCAACACCCACGAATCGATCAGTAAGTTCCTGCCCAGCCCCAAAGCAAGTTTGATCTTCGGCCCGTGGGCCGATACTGAGTTCTATGTGCAGGGCGGAGCCAGTTACCACACCAACGACGTGCGTGGCTCAACGCAACTCTATGAGCCGGTTTCGCCGGACTATCCTTACTACAATACGCCGAACTCCATTAAGATTCCCTTTCTGGTGCAAACCAAAGGCGCGGAAGTCGGCGTGCGCACCGGGGCCGTCCCACAACTGCAAAGCACCGTTGAAGTCTGGTATCTCCACAGTAATTCCGAACTGCTGCAGGATGGCGACACTGGAGGCACGACTC
>Ga0326728_10006598_pt1 | contig 31006 bp, 28 predicted proteins | sample MB3enrmetagenome_FD_207602 | JGI IMG/M metagenome (GOLD analysis project Ga0326728, IMG submission 207602) | Lab enriched peat soil microbial communities from McLean, Ithaca, NY, United States - MB31MN | ecosystem: Environmental > Terrestrial > Soil > Wetlands > Peat | place: USA: New York...
GGGACCGCAGGACTTCGCTCCCGCCGGGGCCACGGAAAGAAAACCCCGGAAGCAAAGGAGAACAACGGCCTTAGGGTGGGCCAAATGAAAGTATCAAAGGTGGGCCAAATCAGGTTGTCAAACGCAACAGGACGGGACGTCAAGCTATGAACGGGTTTTTGTTGGACACCCATGTAATTTCAGGGCTAGTCACCAGGCGCCCGGAGCCAAACGTCAGCCAGTGGGTGGAAGGTACGGAGGAGACTTTGCTTCATTTGAGCGTGTTGACATTGGGTGAAATTCGGAAAGGGATTGTCGGCTTACCTCAAGCAAGACGCCGGGCGGAGCTAGAAACATGGCTCTACAAGGTCCTGCGAAATCGGTTTGCTGGGCGGATTCTGCCGATGGACGCAGAGGTGGCGGAGCGTTGGGGTCACGTTGCCGCAGAGGCGCGCTCCAAGAATATTCAGCTGCCTGTGATTGACGGGTTGCTCGCGGCAACTGCTCTGGTGCACAACTTGACGTTCGTCGCCCGCAACACGAGGGATGTCACATGCGTTGGCGTGTTGGTCTTGAACCCTTGGGAAAAGCCCTAACACGGGTTAAAAGGACACGAGCATCGCCGTCTTCGCCCTGCGGGCACATTAATGCTGCTAACAATTCGATCCGTCACGTAGAACTGACCGGGGCCAAAACGCTCCCGGCTTTCTAGCGCAAGCCGAGAGTCCCACGGGCTCCCACTGATACGAGCGATGCTTTCCCGAAGTGTGTTGGCGAGACTACTCAGGAAGCAGCACGAGACCGATGGGTGATTTTGAGGAGAATGTTGTTGCGCAGCATCAACCGCTTCGGGTAGCCAAAATCGGCCAAAATTCCCTGCGCGACCACGCGCAACCCATGCTCCTGCGCAATGACGTCGAGAGACTCAGGCGTATGGGCCGGTGGGAAAGGTTGGCGTAGGAAACTTCTATCACTGGCCGGCCCGAGAATATCGCCGGCCATGATTCCCGTGTGCCGGAGGCGGCGACGGACCATGTCAAAAAGCTGATGCATGGTTCGCTCGTCGAAGTAGTAGAGCACTTGCGACATCCAGATAAAATCAAAGTTGGAGGCAGCTAATTGGTCGTCTCCGAAGCTACGAGAGACCAACAAGCGAGGATTCTTGCCTGTAAGCCTATGCCGGATGACCTCGTCATGGCCGATTTCGATGGCGTCAGGGTTTTGATCAACGCCAACATACCGGCCGGGCTCCAGATAGCGGATGAAAGCGATGCCACCCTGAAGAGGACCGCATCCGATGTCCAGCAGTGAATCTTGGGGGCGCAAGCCGAGATGAGTAGTAACTTGAAGCTGATACTTCTGCAGTTGGTCCCAGAATCCAACCGGCCCGACCATCCTCTCAAGCTTGTGGCGTCGGCGCCAACCGGGCACAAACGACCGGAGTTCATACAGTTGACGACGCAGTCTCCTAAGCGCCCGTTGTACCTCCATCAAGACAGCTCCCGAGAAGAGCTTTCCAATTGCGCTTCTATCGGAGCCCAGGGACCCGGCATCGTGAAAACGGGAGAGTTGGTCGACCAGGTCTTATTGTCAACAGGTCTTTCACCCTGCTGACCGCGCTGGAAGACGAATCCGCGATCACTTAGGCTGATCCTAGGCAAGCGAGCTCTCCTTGAAGCTAAAAAGCATGACGGGAGGTGTATGCAAATACCGCGTGGCCCTGCGCCTGGAATCGATCATCGCATAGGCCTTCTTCACTTGGTCCTCAGTCAAGCCGACGATCGGCGCGAGATCGCTCGGCCCGATTGCTTGATCTCGTCCAAGGAGGCACAAATCCATTTTTGCCAGTGGCATCGAAAAGTAGAATTCTTCCTGTGATTGGTCCAGCGGATAGGTGTCCGTAGATGGGGGCCTCCGCCTGATCTCTTCCGAGATGTTCAAATAATCCGCCAACGTGTAAACCTGTGTTTTATAGAGATGGGCGATGGGCTTGAGATCGGCAGCTCCGTCGCCATTTTTTACAAAGAAGCCGAGTTCATATTCCAAGCGATTGGGAGTGCCAGCCACAGCGAAGTTCAGCCGATCCGCGTGGTAGTACTCCATCATCTTGCGCGTGCGCTGCTTGAAATTGCTCGCCGCAACGATGCCCAGGTAGGCATCCAAGGACAAACGCATCTTTTTTCTCTCCCCCGCCGGGGATTGCACCACAACCGAAAACAGGGCATAGCGATCCTCGGCCAATAAATCGGGGAGCGTTATCTTGCACTTATACCCTTCGCCATACTCAGGAATCAGACTGCGAATCGAATCATCACGGCGGCGATAGCAACCCGCCGCTTCTAAAATGGGCGTGATATCTTCCAGAGCTGAGCGTATGCCAAGACTTTCCACAAGGCTTCGCCCAAGAACAAGACTTTCCGGCGAGGACTCTGCTTCAGGTATGAACAGCGCCAGGACACGATCTGGGCCAAGCGCCCGAGCACAAAGTGCCGCTACGACGCTGCTGTCGATGCCACCCGACACGCCAACGACAACGCCTTTTCGCTTAAACTGGCCAAACACGGTATCGCGAATGGCTAACGTGATTCGCTCGACCTCCTTTGCCGGATCGATGTAGAGCAGGTCCGCAGCGGTTTTCAACTGTGCATGCATGAGCCGTCCTTTAATTAAGGATATTGAATTGCCGGCGCCGCAAAGCTCACTCAGATGGGTTGAGTGCTGGTGCCCCTTCAAGCTTCGAATCCCTCTCCTTGATCGCGCGCTTGCTTACCTTCCCTGACTCCGTTTTCGGAAGCGATTCACTGAATTCCACAATTTTGGGCACCATGAAGTCTTCGAGTTTCGACGCGCAGTGACGAAAAACGTCTTGACTCGTAATCTGCGCTCCCGGACTTAGAGTGAGAATGGCCTTCACCGCGCTGCCTAGGACAGGGTCTGGAACACCAATGACGGCTGCCTCTGCCACACCGTCCAGCGCGTACAACACTTCTTCCACTTCCCTGGGGCTGACTTTTTCACCGCGTGTCTTGATGATGTCGTCCCGGCGGCCAACGAAGTAGAGATAGCCTTCCTCGTCGGTGCGAAAGAGATCGCCGCTGTAGAGGACCTTTTCGCCTGGCAGAGGTCCGGGGCGGAGGCACTGGTCCGTTTCTTCAGGCAGCTCCCAGTAACCTTTCATGACGTTGGCGCCCCGAATTACAAGCTCCCCCACGACTCCTGGGCCGACACGATTCCCATTCGAATCGACCACATAAACCTCCTCATTCGGCATGCCGCGACCAACAGAAGCAGGCCGAATGTCGATCTGGTCTGGAGGCAAGTAAGAGACGCGTTTACACTCGGTCAAGCCGTACATCGAATAGATTCTTACGTGAGGGAAAAGAGAACGCAACTTGCGAATGTGTTCGACGGGCAAGGACGCAGCTGTATTGCTGATATAACGCAGTTTAGGAAAGGCGTACTCGGAAAGATTCATCTGCAGGAGCAGGCTGGAAATCGTGGGCACAATGGGAAAACCAGTCACTCCTTCTTGCAGAATTTTGTCGAGGACCACATTGGGATAGGCAAAGGAATCATGAAGCACCAGCGTTCCACCCACTTGGAACATCATCAGGAGTTGGTAAAGGCCGTAGTCGAAAGCAAGTGGCAGCACATTGATCACCACGTCGTCGGCCCGGTTTTCTAGATAGGTGGTAATGGAAGTAGCCGCGGAGATGATATTCAGGTGGGTCATCATCACACCCTTCGGACGCCCGGTGGACCCCGACGTATAAATAAGCGCAGCCAGATCAATATCGATGCATTTCTTGGCTGGAGGCAAGCGGTTACCTGTCTGCTTTTGTACTTCGTCGAATGAAAATGCCTTTTTGCCCGCGGACCGTATGAGGTCTAGCTGGGCTTCCGTACTCTCAACCAAAAAAGCAGATTGAAGGTGCGGCGTGTCGGCCCAACAGGCAGAAGCTGCGGCCATTGTCCTGGCCCCGAAAATCACTGCCGAAGCTCGACAATTGTTCAGGATGTAAGTCAATTTGTCGGCCTTGATGGTCGAGTTCAAAACAACGAATACAGCACCCGCCTTTAGGGTCGCGAAGATCGCCAAGACAGCTTCGAGCGAATTCGGCAGAACGACGACAACGCGATCCCCACGCTTTACGCCGGACGAAACCAACGCATGCGCCAGAAGATTCGACGCTTCTTCGACCTGCTGGTACGTGTAACGCGCGCTCCCGCAGATCAACGCAATCTTTTCTGGATTTTGCCGGGCGTTGCGCTCAAGAAACTCTTCGACTTGCATCCCCGTTTCTCCTACTAGCTTTGCTGGACCTTTCTGGTGATGAACGCAACGAGGTTTTTTATGGAGTCGAGATTGTCTGGAATGACTTCCCGGTCCTCCATCCGAATACCGAAACGCTCCTGGACAAAACTGATGAGCTCGAGTACGCCCGTAGAATCGATCACGCCCTTGCTCACCAGCGAGTCGTCATCGGCAAGCCCATCGGCTTTACCAAACAGGAAGTTCTCTACAACAAAATTGTGGATATCAGCTTGGATGTCACCTGTGTTCATTGCTTGAAAGGCCTCCGCTGCTGGCTTGAAAATTCGTGCAACAACAACTGGGTGGAAAGGATGCCGATCAAGGCCATGTTATCTCTTGTGCTGCTGGCCCGTCCGGCTTTGAATTTGTTGACTAAGGTGGTCACCGCATGTGCGTCGAAAATCCCTGTCCTCCGCAAGGCAGCATCGGAGAGCAGCTCCTCTACATAGTCAGGTGCGTGCGGACCGAAGAAGCATTTCCCGTCAGGCGCGCGATAGGGTTGTTTCGAACGCTTGGTGATGGAGGATGGGATGCGTCCCGCGGTGGCCCGTTTCAGTAGGTACTTCTCATCGAGCACCTTCATTTTCAGATTCGGAGGAAGCTTCGATGCGAAATCAACAACACGGTGGTCGAGAAATGGGTAACGCCCCTCGACCGAATGGGCCATTGCCACCCGGTCTCCTTGCGCCGATAAAATGTAGCCAGGGAGGAGAAGCTTTACTTCCAGATACTCGGCTTGATTAAACGGGGACCAGGAAGCAAAGTCGGCGGGCAAGGTGTCTTCGAGCTCTTCGATCGCATTGTACCCGTGCAACTCGCTCAGGACCTCCTCGGAAAGTAAGCGTTGAATGCGGGCCGTGAGTTCCCAGCGCGGCAAATGGGAAAAAAACGGATTCGCGAGATTCTCCTCGCTCACATGGAAGAATTGCTGGAGGTAAACAGCCGACTGGCGCTGAATATCCCCCATGTATGGATATAAGCGCTTCAGCAGCAGAGGCCGCCAGTGCGAAGAGAGGTTTCGGCCCCAAAAACGGCGGATTTTGGCTTCTTTGAAAATGTCATACCCACCAAGAACCTCATCCGCGCCTTCCCCTGTCAAAACGACCTTGAAGCCGCTCTCATGCACCAATTTTGAAAGCAGAAACATCGGTGCTGGAGCGGTTCGAAGAACGGGCTGCTCGGTGTGCCGGATGACTTCTGGAAAAACGTGAGCAATTTCTCGACGCGAACAACTGACACTCGTGTGTTGAGTCCCCAGGTAGGAACTCGCTTCCTTTTGAAAAACACTTTCGTCAAATTCCGCGTCCTCAAACGTGATCGAAAAACTGCGGAGTCGATCCCCCGCGACCTTCCTGACTAAGGCCGTCGTCACCGTAGAGTCAATGCCGCCGCTCAAATAAGCGCCCACCGGAACATCGGCACGCAGCCGAATGCGCGTGGCATCGAGTAATAGTTGCAGCAGTTCTTCCGCAAGTTGATCTTCATTTCCACCATCAAACCTCGCAGTTGGCGGATAAGTAGCGGACCAATGGGGACGAACGCTACAGTGGTTGTCCTCGATCGTGAGAGAGCAGCCGGGAGGGAGCTGGAGGATATTCCTAAACGCGGTCCGTGGCGGAACGGGAGCCCAGAAAGTGAAAATCTCGTTCAGGCCGTGAAGGTCGATTTCACCTGAGACTTCCGGGCAGGCCAAAAGGGCTTTGATTTCCGACGCAAACAGAAAGCTCCCGGCCACCCGGGTATAGAACAAGGGCCGAACACCCAGCCGGTCACGTGACAAAAATAGCCTCTCTCGTTTCGTGTCCCAGATGGCGAACGCCCATTGGCCATTGAAGAGATGAACGCAGTCCTCACCTTCTTCGGCGTACGCATGAAGGATCACCTCTGTATCTGAATGAGTGCTGAAGCGATGTCCTTTTTCCTCCAATTCTCTCCGGAGTTCCAAGTAGTTAAAAATCTCCCCATTAAAGCTGACGCACAAGGTGCCATCTGCATTCTGCATGGGCTGATGGCCACACGCCAAGTCGATGATGCTCAGGCGGGCATGGCCCAAGCCAATCTTGCCACTTGTATAGATTCCGGAATCGTCCGGTCCACGATGCCGGAGCGTGCCAAGCATGTCCGCGATCCGGTTCACATCCGCGGGGCTGCCATTGAAATTTAAGACGCCGCAAATCCCACACATTTTGGACTACTCACTCTTCCGTTCAGAGATCGTTGCAACCCAAGAAGGCAAAGGAATCTCGTATTTGCTCTCTCCTTCTTGTACAGGATGCAAGAAGATGCGCACGGGGAGAGCTACACGGCCGACTCAGTTCATTTGGCTTTCGGCTTGATCCGCGAGCGCAACCCCTGCACAAATTCCTCGTAGCTGTGTTCCGGCGTCAAAGGAACCGTAACCTCCCCCAACACCCCGGCCGAAGGTAATCCCCAAAGAGTGTGGGGCGGAACATCCCGAGTGACCACGGTACCCGCCTTGATGACCGCACCTTCCCCAATCCTCACATTGGGCAGGATGACGCAGTGCGGGCCGATGAACACATTGTTCTCAATAATAACTTTTCCCTTGTTATCGTGCCTAAGAGGACCCCAATAGAGATGAGTGAAAATGGTGGTTCGAAGACCGATCGTGCAGTTGTCGCCAATCGAGATTCCGTCCGGATGAAGGTCATCCATATAGACATAGTGGGAGATCCAAACGCGCTTGCCGATTTTGGCCCCGCGCATTCGATGAAGCCATGGCCGCAAGCTCCATCCTCCCGGGCACACGAAAGCAATAACGTGAAGAAACCTGCGAAACAGATTTACAATCATAAATAGTTCTCACTACTCCTGGAGCGGCAAGAAGATAGATCCACGGCGATTGGTACACGGTCAGTTGCCGGACCAACGTCCTGACCCAATCGACGAAACGAACGCCGGACAAAGCCAGTTCTCTTCAATCTTCTGCAACTCCAATTTTAGTTTGTTGAGGCTTCGGCTGAACGCGTTGGCGCTCAGATCTTTCCAGCGCGAGGAAAACAGGCAGGAGCAATAACAGCGCCAGAGCGAAGAAGACGAAACCTCCGTCATGATGCAAGTTGCCGTGCAAGAAACTTGGATCGACATGGATGCTGAGCAGAGTCAATGTCACAATCCGCACTCCGTTTTTGATTACCACGAGCGGAAAAACCAAAAGCAAGAACACCAGAATCTTCCACGGAGTGCGAAGGGAGAAGTGAGCGGCGAGTAGGCACGTGATAAAGAGCGCGATGCTCGACCGAATCCCACTGCATTCCGACGCGACTTCAATCACGACCGTTGGCAAGGAAAGCACAAAACCCTGTCTCAAGACCGGCACGCCCACCATTTCGAATAGAAGGCATGTCACCTCGGTCGATCCCCGCTGAAGCAGGCTTATCACCCACGAGAGCGCAGGATCGGGCAGGGGAACCATAAGCGCCAGGAACAGCAGTGGAAACATGGCGGCACGCGCGGAGGCGAAGCCATACGACCACAAGAACCCGCCGATCCAAACCAACACGAGCGCCAAAGCGGCCGAGGAGAGTGGCACATTCCCCTGCTCCGGGACCGAGCCTCGGATGACCAGCCAGTACAAAATTGCCCCGATGACAACAAGGCCAACTCCCGGAGTCCCCGTCGAACTTGTCGCAAAGAAAATGCGCTTCCGCTCCGTGAACAGTAGATAGGCGGAGATGAGCGGAATGAGAATGATATGAGAACAGGATTCGTGATGCAGCGAGTACTCTATGAGTGCGCTGATCGTGCGCCAAAAAATAAGTAGCGAGACAACCCAGAACACTCCAAAAGCGGCATGTCTTCTGCTCAAGTTGTCAGTGCGAATGGTTGCTATGCTCACGTCCATCTTCTCTTTCAGACATGGCCAAGCCGGGCTTGATCCCAACCGACACTATCTCCATCGTTGGCTTGAGCGACTCGATTCGCCAACTGCCGGCGACATGCGACAGAGAATCGTCGTGTCGAATGTTTAAGAATATTCCAGAAACAATGTGGCGTAGCTGCGTCGGATTCAGGCGAGTCCCAAGTGTCAATAGGTTGTCGATCATACTGAGTTCGTCTCGCAGATCGGATCGCCGCACAAATTGTTTGCAGTCCCCGGAAAACCGGAAAATCGAGTGCCCATCGTCCACCACCGAGACCAGCACCCCAGGGCGGCCGAGGCTGTGTACGATGGCGAGACCTTGGTATTTCCCCCCTACGACCACGGCTCCGATGTTGCCCCCCCCGGATGAGGAGCGGCTGAAGAGGCCGGATGTGTCCAAGTGCTATTCATCGGAACCCCTGATAGCACCTCTCGCAGCCATGGAGCCAAGCCGGTTGTTCAAAGAGTGTTTTCGTTGCGGCCTGAAGCGTATCTGCGGCACGACGCAATGCCGAAAGATTCCGGCGGCAGTGTGTCACGACTTGCGCGTCGTCGTTGAGACCGACTTCACCAGATTCACTGGTTCCTGCCTGTCATTTGCAAAGCGTGACGAGCGAAGCGGCGCAGGCAGATTTCAAGCGAGCTGCGGCGGTGAAATTTCACCTTGGTATCGAGAAGCCGTAGGTCCTCAGATGACAATTGGAAGTCAGAGGCGGCACAATTTTCCGTCACGTGCTCGGGGGAGTTGGACTTTGGGATAACGACTACATCCTGTTTCGCCAAGCACCAATTGAGAGCGAGTTGGGCCACTGTCTTCGATTTTGCCTCGGCCAGTTTGCCCAGAACATTCTCCGGGTCCCTTGCCCGTATGCCGGCAAGGCCAGTGGCAAGAGGGCTGTGGGCTATTACGGTGATGTCGTGCTCCTGGCAGTACGCCAACAGCCCATTTTCGATTGTCCGGTCGATCAAGTTATAGCGAACCTGGTTGGAAACGATCTTATGTTTGAGCATTGCCTTCTGCGCATCTCTAAGATCGGATAGCATGAAGTTACTCACGCCAATGAATCGAATTTTCCCGCTGTCGACCAGTTGTTCCATGGCTCCCATCGTTTCCGCGATGGGAATGGTGTAATTGGGCCAATGAAGCTGGTAGAGATCGAGGTAATCTGTTTTGAGGCGTCCAAGGCTCGCGTTCGCTGACTGGATTACGTCGGAATATCGGAAGTGTCTGGGCGAGACTTTTGATGCAAGAAAGATGTCTTTCCGAATCTCCTGGATTGCCTCTCCGACAATGTCCTCGGTGCCGTAGGATTCGGCTGTGTCGATAAAACGGGCTCCGAGCGCGACGCCCTTTCGAAGGGGATCAACACCGCCTTGGTACTGCCACGTCCCGAGGCCCACGACGGGCAGATGGACCCCGGTTTTTCCAAGTTCTCGATACTGCATGGCACTTGAAGACGTCATGGCCTTTCTCCCGTACAGCTCATTTCAATGCGATCGCTAGCTCGAGTGAATCTCGTCTTCGCCCTGCGCTTCGAACGTGAAAACAAGCCGGCCATCTTCTTCACTCGCGTAGGCTACGCGGGCGCGTTCCTTGCCCGGGCCCTCGATCCGCCACTTTTCGCCGTCTTCCACCAACCTCATCTCCGCCCGTTGCCTCCACCAACGATTTACCTCACCTGGGATTGTGATCCAAACGCCTTTTTCTTCCCTCAAGCGAACCAAATGACCCAGCAGTTCCTTGTAGATGCTTTGCTCCCGGGACTTAAGGCGGATCCCTGTATTAAGGGGATACGATTTGTCCGACTGTGGTTCAAACACGTAACGGAAACGCCCGTGGCAGCGACGGCAAAAGTCCTCAGCCAACCCGCGTGTTTGGTCGCGCGAGTGCCTTCGCCAAGCTCCGGAAGCGGTCATATGTACGCAAAATGACTATGATGCTCATGGAACAGCACATTCATTCTTTGTCAAGATCGGGTGCCAATGCGGACCTCGACCCAGTTCTTAGACCCGAAGATCAAGACCTCGTGCAGGCTTGCGTCATTTTCGGGCATTGTAATGAGTCTTTGTCTCTTGCATTGCATTGTCTTTTTGTCTCTTTACGTCGCGCGCAACGCGGGGCATTTCCACAATCCACCCAGCTATCACCCAGACCATGCACTTCCGGAAGAATCTCCGTTGCGAATTCAAAGTGCACATCCATTGCAGCGTTCTTATCGCCAGGGTGGTTCCAATCAGTTTCGGGATACTAGGGATGTATCGCGGAATTCCCCAAACATCCGGTCGCCTTCCAGCTTCCCGCACTCTGGCTCGCCCGTAGTCGAACCACCACCTTAGGAAATATTCCTTTTTTATCCTATTCTCCGGCACCTCATGGTAGACCACAGCCGACGGTTCATATCTTAGGCGCTCCCTAGCTCCCATCAGCCGTCGACCAAACTCGGTATCGTCGTTGGGGTGGGGGATTTCTCTATTGGGGCTGGGCCCCAAATCGGTGCGAAAACCCCCGTGTTTTTCAAACATCCTCTTCTGAAAAGCCATGTTGGTTCCGTAGGGAGCGCATTCGAGTTCACGTGGTTTGTCACCCAAGTCGAAATGGGCGTAAAGAATGCTCACCATGCTGTACGGACCATCCAGCGCCAGCCAATTGGGAGGCGAGAAGGTATGTTCCGGAAGAATGCGTCCTCCGGTACCTGCCCATTCATTATCTCCCAAAGATGCAGTCAGATTCTGCAACCATGTCGGCTCAACGGTAACGTCGTCATCGATAAAGGCCAGAATCTCACCTCGAGCCGCACGAATTCCCGCATTGAGGGCATGCGATTTGCCCTGTACTGGTTCGAAGAGGTATCGGAAGCGGCCGGGGTACCGGCGACAGAAGTCCTCTACCACCTCGCGCGTCTGATCGCTCGAGTTGTTATCCACCACCAGGACTTCCCATGCGACTGACTCAGGTAGCGCTGAGGCTGCGACACTATCGAGCGCCTTCGCCAATCTCTGGCAACGGTTATACGTACACAAGATTACGGTAATGTTCATCTGCGTTATCCCAGCGTAGGCGAACGTCCCACCCCTAAGGATTTCCCCAGAAAAGGGCCTCGAAATAACACGTTAGCCACCGTAGCGAGATGTTTGCGATGCAAAGCCCATAGGTCAGCTCGCCTCTTAGCTAACACCTGGCAAAGCATGGCGCATGGAGTTCAGAGGTGACGCGGTGTTGTGCTTTCATACACATGTCTTTCCGTCGCGGGAAAAACCGCGGAAAAGAGAGCTTCCGCCTACGGTAGCTTCGTTGAAGTTGCGCTTCGGCACCAGAGGTAAGGACCCACAACCGCAATCAACTTCCATTGAACCGGGGCTTCGGTCTCTCATGAGAGCCCAAAACTTCCCCTGGCCCTTGGCACTCCCGATCGCATTCGACTCCTTCAAAACAGGGCTGATTCATGCAGGTCTCTTGAAAACATGAAGTTGCAACCAATGCTCGGGCAACTGCCCCCGCGAAAACATTGGTGAAACGGTATGCAGCAATCTAAACCATTGCCGGGTGCTGATTCCCGGCGCTTTCAGAGATAACAGAAGCGTCGAATCCTTGGCAATACTCTCCATGTCGCTCATCGAGGCATCATCGTCAGGTAGTACGACAATCAGCGCACCAGCCCCCGCGCTCTCCTCATGGAAACAACCATAGTCTCTGTACTCAACACACAGGTTGTTGGCAAACTTTTCGCGACCTTCTACGACCAGGCGGGGCCCAACTTCAGGGACCGTGACGCCCTGCCCGACCAGCTGAAATCCCTTGTATCTTAGGTAGGCAGAGAGTTCCATAAGGCGAAAACCATTCGCGTACGGAAAGAACAGCTCAACAGTACTACTGTTCACTGTTGGCAGATAACTTTTTAGGAAGTCAGCAAATTCGCTCTTGGTTGTAATCACGGCCTTTCTTTCGACGATTCGAAGTGAGGAATAGGCAGCATCGTGAAGAAGAACGCATAAAAAGACGAATGCCACAACAGATACACGGACCCTGGTTGGTCTCGATAGCCAAATCAGTGATAGTCTCGCCAGATACAGAAGCGCAATAAAGTCTACCGGCGCCATATAGTAGCTGCTATATATCCTTAGAGATAGCACGCCAAAGAAATAGGCAAGAGCTCCCGCCGCGAGAGAGTCCCACATCGGATCGAGCTGGCCGCTAGAAAGCAACAACCGTGCGAATCGAACGATGACAACCGCAAGTAAGATCACAGCCAGCCAGTCAGTCTGCAAGTAAGCCAGAAGGATTGACCCTAGGGGTTCGCGCATCTCGGTGATGTAGGAGAAATTCTTGTGTGGAAGCAGTGCTGCCAGAAAGAACACTACATAGATAGCTGAAAGACCCAGCATCCCAAGAGAGAGAGCATTCTCTTTAGCAACTTCTAGCCAGGAACGCTGACCTTCGCGCGGTAGGACACGAAGCTGCACAAGGAATCGAGTCATGGCATAGGCCACAACAAAGAGAACCACCGTCTCCTTGTAATAGAGAGCGAACTGTGTGGCAATAAGACAACCGATAAAATATATGCGTGCCTTGGTTTGGGAATAGCCCTGCAAACACAACAACATCACGACCAACCAAAATAGAACATTTCGCTCTGGATAAACGAATCCTGTGAAGGGGATCACGAAACTCGGAGCGGCCATTGCTGCGATTAATACCAAAACGCGATAACGGACCTGATACGCACCGAAAACAGCAAATAGCACGGCCAGCAAAATAACAAGCTCCACCACTACAAGAGAGTGATAGCCCGCAGGCGATCTTGTGATAAACCTGAGCAGATTGAATTCCTGATCCGCCAGCGGGAAAAACCTTCCTTGGCCAAGCCAGACAGGGGGAGGAAAAGCATAACCTCGCACAGAAAAATTGGTGAGGATCTCATCGTCATAGTAGGCGAAGTCCTCTTTGTAAAAAATCAGAATGATATAAAACGCCACAAACAGCAGTAGCACGATCGCGGATATGCCATCGGTACGGCTGATCTGTCGGAGAAACTTTATTCCGCCCCCGATATCGCCCTGGTCGGAAAGTGTTGGGGAAGCTGGATCGGCCCACCTGCTTAGTAATAGGCCACCGGCAACAACAAGAACGAGAAGCAATAGCCATACGAGTAGGAAATGAGACATAAGCATGTAGTAAGCGTAAGCTACTAGATGCTGCATTACAGTTTCTCGGCTGCCTCAAGATGCTGATCCTTGCCGGCCCGCTTCGCGGAATCCACGTTGATCGTTTGTGAGACCAAGTACAGGGGCCGGTTCTTAGTTTGTTCATACAACTTGCCAACATACTCCCCCAACATTCCAATGCTCACTAGTGTCGTGCCGCCAATAAGGCTCATGAGCACGGTCAATGTCGTCCATCCTGGCACAACATACCACTGGAAGATCTTTGCCAGAAAAGCCTGGAGCCCGACTCCTAGTCCCACCAGCGTGACAATCACTCCTAGCCAGGTGCTTGCCTTCAGTGGGAGGATCGAAAACGACGTTGCTGCCGTCCAGGCAAAAGTAACCATTTTACGCAAAGTGTATTTCGTTGATCCCGCGATTCTGGGTAGCTGTTCGTACGGAACCCCGATCTGCGGGAAACCAACCCACGCGACCATGCCTCGCAGAAAACGGTGTGTCTCTCGCATCTGTTGCAAACCGTCCAGGCAGGACCGGGAGAGCAGCCGGAAATCACCCGAATCCACGGGCAGATCCTTGTGGATAAACGTACGCATCAATCGGTAAAACAACCAGCCTGTAGATTTCTTCACCCAAGTCTCGCCGGGGCGCATTTGGCGCTGACCATATATGACATCGTAACCTTCGCAGTAGCGCTGAATCATGCGGTGAATCACTTTCAGGGGATGCTGCAAATCAGCATCCAGCGTGACGATCGCATCGCCGGTTGCAAAGTCCAGGCCCGCCGTTAAAGCGATCTGATGGCCAAAGTTGCGCGAAAAATTCACGACCTTGACGCGAGCGTCCTGGTGCGCCCACTCCACGAGTTGCTGCAGGGTGGAATCCGTGCTTCCGTCGTTGACCAGAACGACTTCCGCTTCGGCACGCAGCTCAGCCATGAATTGTTCCAGCGCGTCACGCAGGAATGGAACAACCGACTCCTCGTTGTAGATCGGAAGTACAAGCGAAAGTCGAGCGGGATAAGGACGCGGCTGTAACAGATAAGAATTGGTGTTTGGTAGCTGCATTATTCGTTCCTGCCGGAGTCAACGGCGCCCGTCACAAATCGCATCCCACCTTTCCCACAAAGTGTCCCAAGCCTTTTCGAGTAGAGCGCGAGGAATCCGCTTCCACAAGAGCCGCCAGTCCAGAGAGTAATGGACGGACGCGAGCCCCTTTCGATGAAACTCCCAGAACTCCGCGGTCGGACGGCGCAGCGCACACGCGCACTTGCCAAGGTAGAGAAAATACTGCCGTTCCGCATCCTTCAGGCAGTGAACATACTCATCCTCGTCAAGATAATCTCGCCCGTGCGCAACCAGGATCGACAGGTGCAAGAAAAGGTCCAACCCGAGGAAGCGTATCCGGGAAATGACCGAATCATTAGCGCGGCGTGTATATGTCAGAACTTGGTGCACAAACCCGAAGTTCCACGCCCTCAACAGCTCGAAGCAAGCATGAGCGTCCTCGAAAGGCGCGTACCGCTCATCATAAAAGGGGTCCCGCCGGCGTATCAACTCGGACAGCAGGAGCAGAGAAGTGGGCGTCCCGAACAGATACTTGCCTCTAAGGAAATAGAGCCGACAGACCTGCCTGCCGGGAAGTTCATGGCTAGGATAGGGCAGCCCGTCCAGGTGGACCTCGTCACCTTCGAGTTCGTAGGCGCTTACGATACCGACCGACGGATGCGCCTCGGCCACATCCACCATGCTCCTGAGGCAATCCGGAAACAGCCAGTCGTCCGCCTGGACCATCTTGCAGTACTTGCTGCTCGGCGAGATACAAGAAAGCGCGAAATTGTAATTCTGTACTTGAGACAGGAATGATTCCGTCCTGATGAGGCGAATCTCTCCCGGGAAACGGGATGCGTAATGTGCGGCGATTTCGCTCGACCCATCCGTGCTGCAATTATCCACGAGGACGTATTCCCAATTCCGATAGGTCTGGCGCAGAACGCTTTCGATACACTCCGCAAGGAACTCCCGAGTGTTGCAGAAGGGCGTTACGACACTAACAAAGGGAGCAGATTCCACCTTGTTCACTCAATTAGAGCGTCGACGAGCGACCATGATAAGTTCCGCCAAAGCATCATACTGCAGAGCGCAAACGGAAATAATGCGATGCTGGTACGAGTCGATCTGCTCGAGAACGACCCCTCTGCGAAGCTCGATACGGTCGAGAGCTTTGATCACCTCTGTCGCCGTAAAGTCACGGATCTGCAAAAGATATTCAGTCTGGCTGAGATCTTCCATCACCCAGTCCACCTTTGGATCGAAAGAGATGGCGATTATAGGCTTATGGGTTACGAGGCCGAGAATCGCGCTGTGCAGGCGGCTGGCGATGAGCCAGTCGACATCCTCGAGCGAAGCGACAAGATCCTTCCAGGTCGAGAGCGCCGGAACGTGCATCTGTTGTGCCAGCCTGTTCTTCGATTCATCATCCAGACGCTCAAGCAGTTCAGGGATAACACTTTTGTCGTCTTCAGATGACCAGACGATGACCAGGAAACAGTCACGCTTGAGAAGTTGTGACACAACGTGCGCCATCTGCAGCAAGTACCTATCGTAAAGAGCACGGTTCTGGTACGGCCAGTTTCCGGGCTTGGCAAAAGCAATGGGGCTGATGGCGACAATCGCCCGGCCCCCCGAGATTGACCGAATTCCTGCGGACGGTGGCAGCTCCGAAGGCAGCAGGCTAAAAGCCAGATCCGGTACGATGGAATCCCCCGCTGTACGCTGCAGCAGTCCAGCGGCAATCTCCCTGCTGTTCTTGTCTCGATACGATCTGTACTGCGCCATGCGAAGCGTCGCGGACAGAAACAGCCGGGAAGTTATCGAAGTCACCTTGCAAGCACCCACACTGGCCATAACATAGGGAACCCGAGCAATCCGCGCAAGAACGGCCCATTTGAAGAGCGTAAACGGGTGACCCCATGGCCCGCCCCACTCCTCGTCCAGTTGGCCCCCACCCGAGACGATCAGGACGTCTTGCATGCGAAGGAATCGATAGCCTTCGACGGAATGACGAATTTCCCGCGGGATAGTAGTCACCCATATGCGAGCCTTCTTCAAACACGGTCCCAGGCCGGGCACACTCTTTAGTGCTCTCTTTAATGCGCCGGCATTCAGGCCGTTCGTAGTCGCTTTACTGGTAAAGCGCTCTCCATCCCCCGGTTGATCCTCCACCCTTGGGCGAGACATTCCGTAGAACGTTCGATCCGATGCGCAAAGCGGAAAGGCACCCACGCCGTGACGCCTCACGAAGTTGTCGCAGTTGAGCGAGATACCGGAGAATTGAGCTCCGGGCAGCCGAAGGCATATGTTGGCAATCATCGCGTCCTGAATGGCTGCGTCACCGAGGTTACCCCCTGTGTAGGGGGTCAGAAGTGCGATCCGAGGGCGCGGGTCCGGGATCTCCTGACAAGCCTCGTGTGCGCAAAGATCCGTCGCGTGCCGCAATCCGTCTATGTCGGTTGTTGGATCCAAGGTCGTGCCCGTTGGCCGAGACACAGACTGGAGCTTCCATCCATTGCAAGTTGCCACAGCGGAGTAACCGCATACGCCATCAGAACCATCTTTCATCAATGAGATCGTGGAACGAAATGAATAACCCATCTACTTTCAGAGATGCCGTGGCTTTCTCCCAGCTGCGTGAAAGGCCTACCCTTTATTTTCAAGCTCACAGATCAGCACTCCCTGGCGTAGGCAACTTTGCACCCGCGTCGTCTATGACCAGCACCCAATCACTTGAATCCGGTGGCATAAAGTTTCTTGTTCCAGAATTAGCATAACTTCCGATGAAGGTCGTGGCCCCCGACGATGGGTTGAACCACCAGCATTTCGTCGTGTGGCTGGAACTTGTAATCTTGCTCATAGCCACTGTCAGCGTTGTCGCGTTGCCATTCGGAATATAGGCGATGATCGTCTGACCATCGCTGGTCCGCGAGGCGGCAGTCAGCATTGATCCCGATCCATAGCCTGCTCTGACAACTGTGTGGCTAAGGTCTGGGACCATCTCCCAGTGCTCCCGACTGCGAAAAAGTTTGCCTAGATACTGGCGGCCAACGCTTCCGGGGGAGCTTAGTTGGCTCTGCCACGTCTGGCTCATCGTGTCACAGCAACTGGCCCCGAACGACCAGATGGCATTGTTGCCGAATAGCCCGCCAAGATACGCACCATTGAGAACAGCCCAATAAGCTTCTGCACGAAGTTGCAGAGCAGTTAACCCGTGCTCTCCTTCATACCAATCCTCTTGAACGTAAAACGGAACGAGGTTCCCTTGGAATAGAGAACTTGACTGGGAGAACGCTTGAGCCATAACGTCTGCAAAGTTTTTACCGATAGGTGTAATATAAAGATTGTTTACGCTCAGCCAGGGATAGCCGGACCAGTAAGTTGAACTCTGTTCGCCTCCGGCACTGTTCACGGCTTCCACAGTCATCAGATGAACGCTGTCCGCCGACTTGATTCCTGTCGCTAGATCGTTCAGTTTGCTCGTCAGTGCGCTACCTCGACTGCTAGCGTTAGCATCACCGCCGATCAGCCAAATTAGGTTTGGATAATTCTTGTAGCGATTGCCAAGATAGACGCCATAAGCAGTCATCGTTGCATCCGTTGCAGCCTCGATGTCAGGGCAATATCCATCCGCCTCCACACAAGCGTTGTACGCACCAACAAAAGCCGTACCCATCATGACCGTGATTCCGTGGGCCGCTGCCCGTTGAACAATATAATCGACGTGGGAAAAGTAAGCCTCGTTTTCGTTTGTGAAGTCGGCACTGCCGCTCCAGGGGTCTTGTCGGAGGGCATTCTTTTGACTCCCTTGGGGATCGTGGTAGGCATTGTCCACTACGGCTACCCAAATAAGATTAAATCCTCTTGAAGCGCGGTCAGAAAGATAGGTCTCAATGTCAGAATTGCTGGACAATTGGACGGCCAAGTTATAGGCACTTTCCCCCGTGATAAATACGGGCTTGTTCGTAAAAGTGTTCACGAGGTGAGTCTTATCCGCGCTGAGCGCCATGAATTGGCCCGTCCTTGTTAGACCGACTACCTGGGGGCTACCCCCACCATCGTCGCTGAACAGCAACGACGCAGTTCGCGGTCCGGTTGCCGTGGGCATAAACATCACGTTGACTGCACAATTGTCCCCGGCCGCCAAGGTCTTGCCACAAGTCGTCGTCTTCGAAAAATCTCCCGCGTTTGCACCCATAATTCCAATCTGCCGAAGGTGCAGCGTGGACCTTCCCCTGTTGGTGACCGTCACACTCTGTGGACTGCTGCCAAGGGTCAAGCTCGCAGGGGAAAGACTGACGGCGGTACCTACTCCCGTGAGAATGGCCGTCTGAGTACCGGTATCCGCGTTATCCCTTATGTTAATCAAAGCCCCGCGAGGGCCCGTAGCCATTGGAGTAAATGTGACACTAAGCGTACAATTGGCGCTCGCTGTCAGAGTCGCGGGACAATCCTGGCTCAGGCTGAAGTCATCGCTATCCCCACCTACGATGTTGATGTCGTTGATGGTCAAAGGACCGGTACCGGTGTTGGTCAGCGTTATCGTGCCCTGAGGGCTGCTCGTTCCCACAACTTGAATGCCATAGTTCGTGGAAGCGGGGGAGAGACTCACTGCCGGGGTGTGGCTCCGCTTCGGCCAGACGCTCTTCACACACCTCGACTGAGCAATAACTACGCCGATGATGCAGGCGGCGAGCCCACCTGCAAACAGGCTATACCGACCCAAAATTGAGGCGCGCCTCATCTTCTTCTACGGTCCCCTCGAACCACAGACTGCAGAGATCCTTTTCTAAGCCCCGTCCTTAACGAAAACGAGATACTCACTTTTTCCGGGTCTCATGGTCGCAAAGAAACTCGCCCTAAGAACGCACTGCCTCCTGGCAAAGAAATTAATCACGAAATCTCGTGGCAGCAAGGATGGGTAATAGATCGCGCTGGCGATCCATTTCTCAACCATCGCCTCGTCCATGCAGAGTTCCGAAACAATATCAAACACAATCGAGGCACCGCGCCGCGCGACGCGGATCATTTCATTGAAGTAACCACATGTGACGATCGTGGGCAAACAGACAAAGACTTTGTGCGCGTGAACAAGGTCCATTGAACCACTGACGGTGCGGCGGAGACTCGTCCCGTCGGCATCTCGGGCCGTAACCTGATAGGTGTGCGTTAGCCAATCCGACCACTCCTTATCGGTTTCGTATATCTCGTATGAGCAAGGAGTGCACAACCGCTGCACTTTTTCAAGGTACCGACCCGACCCAGGACCGATTTCACACACGCTGTGGATTTTCTCACCGAGTACTCCTAATTCTGTCAACTGATCAATGGTCGCTTGTGTGGCTCCTGGTACCTGATGTTTTGCGTCGATGTAGTCTCCCACCGGCACCCCGGCCTTTGCTGCGTCCCTAATGGTCTCCCTGAATGGGATGTAAGACTTGGTAGAGCCTGTTTCGCCGCGTCTTTGTAACTCAAAGCCACCAAGACGCAGTGGGACATTGAGTGTTTTGCGAACGACTTTCCGAAACATGGTCATGGGTCATTCCCTCCCAAAAGGTGGTCCCAGACTAACTTCCTCCGCCCACGACTGGGGCGCATAGCATGTTGCGGAAAGGTGCGAATGATGTGGCCCCTGGTGTGAAAGACGGGGTTAAGAAACGGTTTGCCATTCGCTGTATTTTGATTATGCCGCGCGGGCGTTTGCTGCACTTGAGCTTCGAGACAAATCGTAAACGTAAAGTGGTCTCGTTCCGCACACAACGTTGCATTAGCCAGGGCCATCTTTTCCGCCGTCGCTGGCGTCCCGTGCTGCAGCAGCGAGGTTTGCCTCTGAGGCTAGATGAATCTCATGCCGAATGACCCTCGGGAAACAATGCACCGTGCCCCGGACATCTTCCTCGCAACCGACATAGATGGTAGTAGCAGGGTCCAAGCTGTCGTATTCCGTCTGGGTGTCGTACCTGTAGACCAATATCGCAGGGTGAAAAATGCCGTTCGGCATGTTCAAACTCAGTTCAAATGTGCATGCGTAGACATCGCCCTCATCCAGGGTGAAATTACCGAGACCGAGGCGCTCTGTGGATGTATCGAAGACGTTTTGATGCTCATCATCAGTAATATAAAGCGAAACAGACAACTTAGTGCAGCGCTTGCGTGCCCTCAGCTCCACGTCGATCCATGCCTTCTGCCCAGATTGAAAGCGGTGGCATTCTCCATGTTCATCGCGCATGGTGACATTCGAGATTGTGACCAGCTTCGCACCCGCGTCTTCGATGTGTGCGTTCCGACACCGATTTAAGTAAGCGGATACAACCTCCTGCGCCGGGCCAGTCATGACAGCACTCCCCTGCTCCAGGAGTAAGCAGCGATGACAAAACTCGGCGACACTCTTTAGGTTGTGGGAGACGAACAGGACCGTAGCTCCGCTCCGGATTACCTCATTCATGCGCGCGACGCACTTGTTCTGGAAAACGTAGTCGCCCACGCTGAGAACCTCGTCAACGAGGAGCACTTCTGGATCAACATGCGCGGCCACCGAGAATCCCAGCCTGGCGTACATTCCCGAGGAATAGCGTTTGACGGGCGTGTCAATAAACTCCTCAAGTCCCGAGAAGGCCACAATCTGGTCGAGCTTCAATTCAATCTCTCGTTTGGTCATGCCCAGGATGGTGCCATTCAGGAAGATGTTTTCTCTGCCTGTCAGGTCCGGATGGAAGCCGGCGCTTACTTCAATCAGCGCAGAGAGGCGTCCATTGACCATCATGCGGCCCTTGGTGGGTTTCATGATTCGGCTGAGGATCTTTAGCGCCGTGCTCTTGCCCGCTCCATTCTGGCCGATGATACCGAAGGCCTCTCCTCGCTTTACCTCAAACGAGATGTCCTGCAAGGCCCAGAATTCTCGTCTGTCGCTCCCGCTGAGCTCTTGCTGCCGGAACATTCTTCCGGTTAGAGCAGGTATCAGGTCGCGCAAGGAGTTGAACATCTCTCCTTTACGAAACTTCTTATGGACATGCTCCATGCGGAGCGCTACGTCAGACACGAAATACTCCTGTCAAATGCTCTCCGCGAAGGCCGGCTCCAAATGCTTGAAAAAGGCGTACCCGCCAAGCAGGGCTGCCATAGCAAAACCAACGCTGTAACCAAACCAACCTAGGTCCGGCGATTGATGGCGAACGATGCAGGCGCTGAGCCCTTCCAGAATCGGCGCAACGGGATTTAGCAACAGCCATTTGGCTTTGTCGCCGAACATGCGAACGTCGTAAAAGACCGGGGTGAAGAAGATCCCGAAAGTCAGCAGTACCTCTACAATATATTTTACATCGCGGAAGAAAAGGCTCGCGGCAGACACAACCAGTCCTATGCCGGAGGCTAAAACCACCATCGTCAAGAATAGCAGTGGAGCCCAGAAGAGATAGGCGCTCCAACCAGTATGGATTGCCAACAGGAAGATCACCAGTGCCCCCAACGCCACGAAAAAATCGAAAAGACTGGACATCACGGCTGAAAGAGGAAGGATCTCCTTGGGGAAATAGATCTTGGTTACCAGGTTGTTATTGGAACCAATGAGACTGTTGCAGCCAAACCGGATGCTGGAAACCAGAAATGCCCAGGGCAGCGATTTCACTGCCACGCTGGCAATGTCGGCCGTGTGCAGTTGCCCGTGCGCAGCCCGCTCATACGCATAGCGGACTACAACGCCCGCCATAACAATCAGGATCGGCATCAGGATTGCCCACAGGAATCCCATGATCGACTGCTTGTACCGGACCTTGATGTCCCGGTAGGTGAGCATGTAGAGCAACTCGCGATACCTGTATAATTCCTGTAGTTCTTCTTTCATGAGCCGGTGCGTCTCCAGCCTGCTAGTTATATCGCCGGTCTACCGGCTTGACCGGACGTCCCTCCAGATACTTTTCAATTCCCTCGTCCAAAGCCTTGCGGTAAATGACATGGGCTTCATACACGGCTTCGGCGGTCCGTTCGATGTCTGCATCGCTGTGCGAGAAGCTCACCACAAACGATGGCGCGATCACTCCCCGCCGGATCAACTCCTGCAGGAACAACGTGCGAAAAGCCTGCGACCGGTTGTGGTCCTGGTCACGGGTTACGAAAATAAGGTTGCAAGGCCGCCCCATCACTTCGAAAAAACCATCGAGCCGGTTTTCGGCGATCGATTGGTTTACGAGGGTACGCAGTCGCTCTCCCTGTCTCCAGAGAAATTCGACCACGTTTCGCTCGCGGTAGATTCGAATGGTTTCGAGTGATGCCGCTAGAGCGTGGGTCTCGGCCCCGTGGGTCGTCGACAGAAGGAAAACCCGCCTTTGGTCGTGGTCCAAGCCCCCGAGCCGCATCATCTCACGTTTGCCTACCAGTGCCGAGATCGCGAATCCGTTTCCCATCGCCTTGCCGAATGTGGACAAATGAGGAACGGCACCGTGGAGTTTCTGAGCTCCTCCTAAATGCCAGCGGAAGCCGGTAATCATCTCGTCAAAGACAAGGACGGCCCCCCGCTCTTCGCAGAGTTTTTTCACTTGATTCAAGTAGCCCGCGGCGGGGGGACTCGTGGTTTCTGCCTCCATCATGACGCAGGCGATCTGGTCAGGATACTGGTCAAACAGTTTTCGCAAGCTCTCGAGGTCGTTGTAGCTGAACTTCAGAGTCATCTGTGTTATGGCCTGAGGGATACCAGCGTTCATCTCGGTCGTGCCGATGAACCAATCGTCGATGGAGAAGAACGGTTGGTCGCTGCAAATCGCGATCAGGTCTCGCCCCGTATATGCCCGCGCCAGTTTGACGGCCGCCGTTGTGACGTCGGAACCGTTCTTGGCGAACTTCACCATGTCAGCCCCGTTGATCACCCCGAGTATTGCCTCGGCAAGGTCCACTTCGATTTTCGCGGGCCGCGTGAAGTTGATCCCGAGCTGCATCTGCTGATAGGCGGCCTCCACAACCGGCTCGAAAGCGTGACCAAGTGTGACCGCACGCAGGCCCATCCCGTATTCTATGAACTCATTACCGTCCAGATCCCAGACATGGCAACCTTTGCCGCGAACAATAAAAGCGGGGGCTTGCTCTGGATACTGGTCGTCACCTTTCGCATAGGTGTGGGAGCCGCCAGGAATGAGCCGGTGTGCCTTGGGCTGAAGCGCCCGGGATCTCGAGAAGTTCCTCGGGCTGGCGGCAACGGTGACGCCGCCTGACTGATTCTTTGTGCTACCCATGTCGGATTTCCTCTTCAGATTGCCTGCTAAATCACGATTTTCCGGGCGTGGAAAGCTTCCGCGTAGCCGCTGGGAGCATTCGCCTCCATGCCGCGAATCCGCATGAGGCCCAGGAAGGTCTCGCGGTCGAACCACCGCTTCGCACGCTGAGACTGGAAAGCCTGGAATAAATATTCGATCTTATTCTCGTAAAGCGGGGCTTCGAGAGGTACAAAAAGGTTGGGTCGGCCCATGTCGCCGTCGTACTTCGGGATCTCGTATTCGAGAATCAGATGATTTCGAAACGTATTCCAAGTGAGCTCGGAGACCAACCGGTGGTCCTGATGTGCATCGCCGCGCCAGTGCGTGAAAATCAGGTCCGGATTCACTCGACTCTTTATCTCTTCGAAAAAATCTTTCACCTCTCTCCCGCTGTAGGGCAGGAATCCATCCCGGTAATCCTTAAGAATGATTTCCTTCTCGCACCCGGCGGTAAATAGTTCGGCAGCCTTTCCGGCTTCCTGCCCACGAACACCTGGGGCACAGAAAACGACCCAATGAAACTTCAACTGCGGAAGAGTATTCTTGAAATATAAGAGTGCTCCGCCGCACCCAATCTCAATATCGTCGGAATGCGCGCCAAGGCAAAGCACAACCATGGGATCCGGGTGCTTCCTTGCAAGGCTCAGCCTTATCACGCGCGTGCTCGTGCGGTTGGTTGGCCGTTCTTCCACAAGCACCACGGAGCCGCGCCGGACGCCTCCAGCTCATCTAATACCTGTTTGTCACGGAAAGTATCCATACATTGCCAGAAACCGTTATAGCGCTGTGACCAGACCCGCCCCTCGGAGATCAAGCGCTTGAACGGTTCGTAAACCAATTCCTCTCCCGGCTCAATATAGCGAAAGATCTCCTTCCGCAACACGAAGTAACCTCCGTTCACCCAGATGTTGGAGTCCTTCATACACTGGATCGCCCGGACGGATCCATCGTCGCTTAGTTGGACAGTGTCCAGACTACTCGACCGCGGTTGGACGGAGAGAAAGGAGGCGTAACATTCGCGACGGGTGAATTCGTCAATCATCTGCGGGAGGTAGAAGTCGGTCAGGCCATCGCTGTAATTGGCGAGGAAGATTTCCTCTCCGTTCAGATGTGGCTCGACAAGGCGCAGCCGGTCTGCAATCGTTGAACCTATTCCAGTGTCGACGAACGTGATCCTCCAATCGTCGATGTCCCGCTGCATGAACTCTAGCTTTCTGCCGCCCTTTGAGAACACGAAGTCGTTCGACACGGATTCCTCGTATTCGAGGAAATAGTTCTTAATAGCATTTGCCTTGTAGCCGAGGCAGAGAATGAAGTCCTTGTGGCCGAAGTGCGCATAGTATTTCATGACATGCCACAGCACCGGTCGGGACCCAATTGTCACCATCGGCTTCGGGACATCCTCCGTGTAGCCTCTGAGTCTCATCCCTGCGCCGCCACAAAACAGCACGACTTTCATGACTCACCTCACTTACGACTCAATAGATCGCAATTCTTGGGATTGGGACAACGAACTGACCGCCCCACTCACGGATAAACCGCAACTGCTCCATGATCTCATCCTTCAGATTCCAGGGAAGAATGACGACATAGTCCGGTCTGGTTTCTCGGATCCGGTCGGGATGATAGATCGGAATATGGCTGCCCGGCAGGAAGCGGCCCTGCTTGTACGGACTCCGATCCACAGTGTACTCGATTAAATCTTTCCCTATGCCGCAGTAATTCAGCAGAGTCGCGCTCTTTCCCGGCGCTCCGTATCCTGCCACCGACTTTCCCTGCCGCGCTGCTGTCAGCAAGAATTCGAGCAATTCCCACTTCGTCTGCTTCACCTGAGAGACAAACGAGGAATAGCCTTCGGGTGAACCGAGCCCTGCCTCTTCCTCTTTTGAGATTAACCCCGCCACACTCGGTTGTATCGGGTGTGTATGGCTCTCAGCCCGGCAGGCGTACACGCGGAGCGAACCACCATGAGTCGGCAGCTCTTGGGCGCCGAACACTTCCATCCCATGCGCTTTCATGATGCGCACAGTCGTGAGCAGCGAGAAATAGGAGAAGTGCTCGTGGTAGATGGTGTCGAACTCGTTGCGCTCAATGAGTCGAAGCAGGTGAGGGAACTCGAGCGTCAGAACCCCTTCCGGCTTAAGCAAGATCTCGAGCCCCTCCACAAAATCGTTCAGGTCCGGCACTTGCGCCAGCACGTTGTTGCCCAGTACCAGGTCCGCGCAGCGTCCTTCGGCCGCCAACTCTTGGGCAAGCTGCTGGCCGAAGAACCGCACCAGCGTGGGCACACCCCGCTCCACCGCCACCTTCGCCACATTCGCGGCGGGCTCAATGCCCAACACTGGAACGTTCCGCTGGACAAAGTATTGCAGCAGGTAGCCATCGTTGCTGGCCACCTCAACAACGAGGCTCTTTGGGGTGAGGCGGAGCTGCTTCATCATTGCATGGCAATAATTTTCGCAGTGCTTGAGCCATGAGTCGGAGTAAGAAGAGAAGTAGGCGTAATCGCTGAAGATATTTTCCGGGCTCTCGAACTGATCTAGTTGCACGAGGAAGCATTTTTCGCAGACGTAGACATGGAGCGGATAGTAAACCTCGCCACGGTTCAGGTCGGCAGCCGACGGGTAGCTCTCGCAGAGGGGAGACATCCCCAGGTCTACGAACGTGCGCTGCAAGCTCGCACCGCAGAAGCGGCACGTCTTGGTCACGACCGGTTGCTGAACGCCGGCAGCGAGTGTTATCGAAGCCATCTGCCCTTAAACTCCTTCGGAACCGACAGAGAAAAGAGATTAGCTACTGCACGCCCGGAGCGCCATTGTATTGTTCGAGCGAACCCTTATTCATTTTGCCATCCGGCAAAACAGCTTTCTTGTCTGCATGCCTGCGGAGCAGTTCGGATAATCGCCCATGTGCCGCGCTAGCGCGGTATGGATAAGCTACCGCCACAAACGTCACAGGTCTAGGACAACATTCTCGGCATGAGGTGGCAATTGCCCTGCCATACTGGCCGAGACACAAGGAGGGCGTCGTAATCGATTATCACCGCAACTGTCTGTAATTAATAGACTTAGTATAGAATCGCGAAGCGATTCCGGGAGGCGAATACAGCTAGGATGTGTTGCGGTCACGACTGAGAAAAGTGTTTCCACAATGTGCTAATTTCCGGCGAAGGGACAGATCCAATTCGCCTTTTGCCAGCAGCCGCTGGATATGATTGATCCGGACATAAAGTCCACGCTCCAGGCACTCAGATGTGAGCCCCACGGCACGATAGGCGTCGTAAAGTTCCTGTGCACCCTTCCGCGCAGTCCATTCCAGTCGTAAGTCAGGCAGGGTTCGGTGAATCTTGTCACAGTTGATGCGGTAGCACCGTTTGTCGGGCCCGCCTCCGGGCGCGTATTCCACGCGGCACCCCGGGACAGTTTCCGCAACGATGTCGGCTAGTTCGCTGATCCGGTAATTTTCCTCTGTCAGGCCGACGTTGAAGATCTCGTTGTGGATAGTTTCCTGTGGCGCGTTGAGGACGGCCAGAATTGCAGAGATGATGTCGCGAATATGAACGATGGGGCGCCAGGGCGTGCCGTCGCTCTTTACATAGACTCTGCCGGTCGTATACGCCGAGGCCACCAAATCATTCAACACAACATCTAGCCGCAGCCGCGGCGACACGCCATACGCCGTCGCATTCCTAAGATAGGTTGGACTGAAATGTTCATCCGCGAGACGAGCAATGTCGCGCTCGACCAGGACCTTGGACTCGCCATACGGAGTCACTGGGTTCAGTGGAGCAGTCTCGTCGTGAAACTCGTCCCCCGCTGCTCCGTAGGTACTACAGGAGGAAGAAAATACAAAACGCTTCACGCCTGCCGCCTTAGCCAGTTCTGCCAGCCGGACCGAGGCCAAGTGGTTAATGTCATGGGTAAGCGTTGGATCGAGATTGCCCAACGGATCGTTTGATAGCGCCGCCAGATGCACTACCGCCTCGAAGCCATCGAGATCCGCCCTGGCTAGGTCGCGGATATCCTTGCGGACCTCCTGAATCTCCTGCGGCCGTTTTCCAAAGTCACAACCTTCAAACAAGTCAGCGTCGAGGCCAAGCACCTCATGACCGGCGGAACGCAAAATGGGGCCCGCCACGGCGCCGATATACCCCTTATGGCCAGTCAACAGAATTCTCATGTCAACACCCGCTCAAAGTGAATTCGAACGCGCCCTCGCGACAGTATCTGCCTACCAAGAATCGGCCGGCCCGGATCAACACTAGCTTGTTGCATCATGATCCATCGTCTCGACTAGAACCCGTCGAACTGGGAGAAGCGCGATAGATCGTAGCTTCGCTTTCATGCGAAGCCTCGCCTCGGCTCGTTGGTGTCCCGTCATTACATGGGATGACAGCCAGCAGTCCGCTCTCGCACAACAAATCTGCCGCCTCGCTGATCGTCGAGAACGGAATGCCAGAGCGCTCCGCAATGTCTAGCAAAGAATGCCCGCCATCGGAGAGATTCAACACCCAGAGTCGCGCGTTGATCTCCCGCCCGACCATGTCGCCGCCTATGGAGCGATAGAGGTTGCGCCGCCCTAGTTGCGGTTCACAGCAAGGATTGAGATTGCGATACAAGCGATTTGTCTCGAGGACGTCCAGGATCGAAGCACAAATGCGGAGTGACCCCGCAAGTTGCAGCGGCCGGATAAAGTCAAGATTGTCGGCGGAAGTGTGATACTGGGGAAAGCTTCCCCACACGCTCCGCATTACGCAACCAACAGGGAGATCGAACCCCGGAGAGCAATACTGTCGCTCGTCATAACCAAATGGCGAGAATTCCAGGATTTCGGTGGATTCGCCGCAATGACGGAGTACATGCGCCGCTGACCGGTCGATTTCAGCATTTCCGCGGCGGCTTTTTTTGTAATGGAATCCTCCAGCATCTCCGAGGCATGTCAACACTAACCCGTGGCGAATGTGCCCGGCAGCCTCTCGATTTTGCGCGAGCCACGTGATGGCCCCGATCGTTCCTGGAATAAACAGGAACCGATACGAGTAACGGAGGTCCTTTCCGGAAAGAATTTGCGCCAGCGAGGTCGCGACAACTAGTCCGGAAAGATTGTCATTTGCCAGTGATGGATGGCAGGCATGACACGAGATCAGAACCTCGTCGGTCGAACGTCCTGGCAAATAGCACTCGCCGTACGTCAAGTGCCCATTCGCTAGAGTGGAGTCAATGCACACTTCGTACTCGCCATCCTCGAGCGCCAACATCTGATTGTGCGAGAGACAAAACCCCCAATCCTCTTTGTAATAGGATGTTCGATATGGAATCCAGTCGGGATTCTCCGGGATCGTGAATAGATGCGGTTTGAGTTCGCTCAGTGGCATCGTAGTGTGCACGGGGGAACTGTAATTCAGGACGTGCAGGTTGGATTTCTGAAAGTCCACAATCCGCTTTCCGCTGGGTGCCTTGATATAGGCATCTCGAATGTTCCACTCTTTGGGCACAGTCCAATCGAAAACCGGAGTACCTGTTGGCACCTCGAACGTGCGCAGCGGAATTCGGTCCTGGATCATGGCCAAGGTGCGCCGGATTCCGTCGCCGGAAATGCTGCGGCATATTGGGTAGAGTTCTCTGGCGAACCGGTGCAACTCTTCGCCGATCGACGCGAGATGCCTTTGATCGAGTTCTTTCACCAGACTCATAGACTCATTTGAAGTTCGCGTAGGTTCGGTCCCGTTCGGAAATCACTTGCACTTGTTCCGGCCAGGCTATGTGAAATGCCGGATCGTCCCACCGCACCCCCCGAGCCGATTCGGCATTGTAGAATTCGGACATTTGATAGAAAACTTCGGTCTCATCCTCCAGGGTCAAAAACCCGTGCGCGCATCCTTTGGGCACATATACCATCTTGCGGTTTTCGGCCGTTAGAACGACGCCGATCCAATCCTTGAACGTCGGCGACTGGGGACGCAAATCGACCACGACATCGTACATGGCTCCCCTGGTGCAGCGCACCAATTTGGTCTCCTCATAGGGCGCTATCTGATAATGGATTCCGCGCAGTGTCCCTTTTCGCCTGTTAAACGATAGGCTGCATTGCACCAACCTCGGGTCGAGTCCATGAGCCTCGAACTCTCTTTGGCACCAAGTGCGTGCAAAAAAGCCGCGCTCGTCGCTCGTAAGCTCGAGACGTATTTCGAAAACACCCCGAAGCTTCAATTCAGTAAAGATCATGGGTAAATGGAGCCTTCTCGCGTTCTGTGACTAGCGCTTGCGCCTGCAGTGTGGCCGATTCTTCTCGGCCAGCGACAATTCTTAATGCTGCCTGTAACAACACAGAAGGGGAATGTTTTTTCGCAAGTGCTTTCGTCCGTAGCCAGCTAGTGCGAGCCGGCTTGGGCATCATATCCGAGACGCCCGTCCGCCAGTCTCGCAAATGCTATTCGTGCCCGGTGTTTCTCCGGTCCCTCGATTTCCCATCTTCCATTTCGCTCGACCAGCTTCATTTGGCTTCGGGCTCTCCACCAATCGTTCAGTTCTCGTGGAAGGGCGATCCAAAGATTCGCGTCCCGCCGGAGGTGGGCGAGATGCGAAAGAAGGGCCGCGTACGTCTCTCTTGCACGCTCTTCCATTACATAGTCAGGATGGACGATAAAGTTCGCCGAGCCGTGATTTTCGAGAATCAATTGAATCTGCTGTTCCCAGAGGTCCGTCGAGTATTGCTGCAGGATATGAAACAACGTGTAGTCTTGCGTCGCAGTCACCGGAATCTCGAGGATTCGACCGACGAAGAAGGGCTTCGTGGTGCAACACCCGCCTGGCTGAGGATCTAGGTGGCCAACATTTGGCACCGACATGTCATAAGAAAAATCGAATGCATCATACCAATCCAGATTCCGGTAGAGAACACCTGAGCGGTAGCCGAGCGCCCCGAATTTGCGAACGTATCCATTGATTTTCGCTGCGCGGCGAAGGAACTCATCGTGATCGAGGAAGAGGTTCCCATCGTGATTAAGATCGTGAACGTTTACTTCAAAGCCCCGCTCGCGGATGAGCTGCAGGAGTTCGTCTGGCACGGTGTAGCGTTCCTCGGGCACCAACTGAAACGAAGACTTAATTCCGTAAGTGTCGTTCAGATCCATCAGGTTCGGACAAAAATCTCTGCCAGCTGCAGTCTCGACGTCGTGCGTCATCGTTGCGCAGCCTGAACAGCCGTCCGGCCAGAACCATATGAACGGAATGCGATCCACTTGATTCGCGCGGAGAGCGAGAATCATCATTTGCTCGAAGATTTTGTCGACAGTTTGATCGACGGGCCAATGGGGAAACGCACGCTGATCCCATCCGCGCAAGGACTGGCGCTGCAAGTGCTTGCGAACGGACAC
>Ga0326728_10006602_pt1 | contig 30992 bp, 24 predicted proteins | sample MB3enrmetagenome_FD_207602 | JGI IMG/M metagenome (GOLD analysis project Ga0326728, IMG submission 207602) | Lab enriched peat soil microbial communities from McLean, Ithaca, NY, United States - MB31MN | ecosystem: Environmental > Terrestrial > Soil > Wetlands > Peat | place: USA: New York...
AAAGGCATTATCGAAACTCCGGTCATGACAAGAGACGGTTGCAGTCATCTTACAGGCTGAATGCCGATACGTTTAGGTTGCTGGATGGATTTGGTGAAAATGTCGCCAGATTGTTTCGGCTGTTTTGCGGGGGACCACCGCGGCCAGGGTCTCTACCGTTGCTTCGCGGACGCCGCGGAGGCTGCCGAAGTGGGTGAGAAGGCGCTGGCGGGTCTGCGCGCCGACGCCGGGGACTTCGAGCAGTTCGGAGTCGCGGTCGCGGATGGCGCGGCGCTGGCGGTGGTAGCCGACGGCAAAGCGGTGGCTCTCATCGCGGATCATCTGGACAAGATGCAGGACAGGGGAGCGGCGGTCGAGGACCACCGGCTCCTCTTCGTTGCCGTAGAGGTAGATGATCTCTTCCTTTTTGGCGATGGAGGCCAGGGGCTGCGTGGAGAGGCCTAAGGATTCGAGGGCTTCGGCGGCGGCGTGGAGCTGGCCGAGGCCGCCATCGACCAGGACCAGCGAGGGCATGGGCTGCTTTTCATCTTTGAGGCGCTTGTAGCGGCGCTCGACGACCTCGCGCATGGAGGCGAAGTCGTCTACGCCCGCGACCGTGGCGACCTTGAACTTGCGGTAGGCCGCCTTGTTCATCTTGCCGTCTTCCCAGACCACGAGCGAGGCTACGGTTTCAGCGCCCTGGATGTGGGAGATGTCGAAGCACTCGATGCGTTTGGGCAGCTCGGGCAGCATGAGCGAGTCGGCGAGAGCCTCGGCGATCATCTTTTTTGTGGGCTCGAGGACGCGGAAACGCTGGGTGTAAGACTGGCGGGCGTTCTGGCTGGCGAGATCGACGAGGGAGCGCTTTTCGCCGCGCTGGGGGACAGCCAGTTCGATCTTGTGGCCGGTGCGCTCGGTGAGCAGGCCGGCAAGGGCTTCGCGGTCGTCGAAGTCGACGGGGATAAGGACGCTGCGGGGGACGTAGTGCTGATCGATGTAGAGCTGCTTTAGGAGGGAGGAAAAGACGAGACCGGGATTGAAGGGTGCCTGATTGAGTGTCGAGCTTTCCCGGGTCTCAGAATCGAGACCCGGGGCATCCACTTTCGTGGTGGGATCTACGGTCTCAGAATCGAGACCCGGGGCATCCGCTTCCGAGGCTGGGCCGGTGAAGGCTTCCATGAGGGAGGGGATGTCTTCCCAGAAGAACTCGCGGCGGTCTACGATTTTGCCGGCGCGCATGTGGAAGAGGTTTACGGCGAGGTTTGCGTCCTCGTAGTGGTAGCCGAAGACGTCGGCGTCATCGCCCATCTCTACGGTTGCCATGCGCTGCTTTTCTTTGAGCTGGCGTACGGTGGAGAGCTGGTCGCGGAGACGGGCGGCGGCTTCGAACTGCTCGGAGGCGGCTGCTTCCATCATGCGGGTTTCGAGGGTGCGTTCGAGTTCGGCGTGGCGGCCTTCGAGGAAGAGTTCGGCGTCGCGCACTGCCAGGCGGTAGGCTTCGGGGGTGGTGAAACCTTCTACGCAGGGACCGAGGCAGCGGTGGATGTAGTACTGGAGGCAGGCGCGGGGGTGGTAGCGATTGAGATCCACCTTGCAACTGGGCAAGAGAAAGCTGCGGTGGATGAGCTCGACGATGCGGTAGGCGAGGTTGCCGGGGAAGTAGGGGCCGTAGTAGCCCGCGCCGTCCTTGCGCAGGCGGCGGGTGACGAAGACCTTGGGATAGCGGTCGGCGAGGGTGAGTTTTACGTAGGGGTAGGTCTTGTCGTCTCGGAGCAGGACGTTGAAGCGGGGCTTGCGCTGCTTGATGAGGTTGTTTTCAAGGGCGAGGGCCTCATGCTCGTTGGCGACGAGGATGTATTCGAGATCGACGGCCTCGCGCATGAGCGAGCCGGTCTTGGCGTTGGCCTGGGAGGCATCAAGGAGATAGGAGCGCACCCGCGAGCGCAGGTTCTTTGCCTTGCCCACGTAGATAACTTCGCCCTCGGCGTTCTTGTAGAGGTAGACGCCGGGTTGCGTGGGGAGTTCTCGGATCTTTTCGTAAAGGTCCATGGGTTGGCCGGGGCGCGATGTGCGCCAGTGCCTAGGATACCGGGAAATGGAACAGTGGGGGCGAGGCGGGAGTGAATGAGGTTCTCACGGCGAGGGCGCTGCCTTTGCGGCAGCGCCCTCGTTTTGTGTGAAGCTTAAGCAGGAGTGAGCTGTTTGGGGCTGTGGTAGGGGTAGCGGGCCTTGGCAATGGGCGTTCCCACGACCTCGATGCGATTGAGGTCGCGGGTGCCGATGCCGATTTTTTCGGCGTATGCGAGCATGTTGTCGGCGGTCTCAAAGGGCGGCTGGCCGCGCTCGGCCATGGGATCGAAGCCCATGACGGCGGTGGCGACTGCGTCGGTGCACGCGGGGTTGAAGCCGGCGATGAGAACGCCGGGGTGGAGGGCCTTGCTGACGGGCTGGGCAGAGGGCGTGAAGCCGCCGGGCTGTCCTGCACCGGGCCGGGGCGCACCGGCTCCTGCGCCGGCGTTGGCCTGTTGGGGCCGCTGGCCGCCACTGGGCAGCTCGCCGCCTTCCATGGAGTAGATGCCGTCGATGATGGCAATGTGGATGGGGCGGGCGGCGACCAGCTCGGGGACGACGTGGGGCATACGGTAGCCGGGCTCGTGGGAGGTGACGTCGATGGCGGGCGGCGCGCTCTTGGGCGGAACCCTCATGCCCATGTGGCCCATGGCGGCACGGTTGCCGGGAAGGATGGTGGGCGAGGGCTCGTCGACGGGGGCATTCTGGCCGTAGATGGTGGTGGGCAGGATGCCGAACATGTTCTTCATGGAGAGGGTGATGCCGGCGACGCGGTGGTTCTTGAGCTTGGCCATGGAGACCATGACGTCGCAGTCGCGGTAGGAGGGGTTGACGTCGTAACCGGCGTACATCATGGGGCTGCCGGGGACCATGAAGCGGGCGTACTCCTTGTGGCCGCCAAGCCAGTTGGTGTTTTCAAATTCGACGACGCGGGCGGCGGTGGCCAGTTGCTGAACGTTCCAGTTTGCCGAGGCCATGAAGGACTCGAGGGAGTCCGTGCCGGCGGTGTGGGATTCGAGGAGGCGGACGCGCTTTGCGCCGGCCTTGCCCATGAGGGCGATGGTTGCGCCGATGACGGTGGGGTGGGCCCAGGTGGTCATCTCGACGGGCAGGCCGTTGAGCTTTTGGGTGGGCCCGCCGGTCAAGTTGATCTTGATGGCGACGGTCTTGTTGCGGACGAGCTTTTCGAGTCCGCCGAGCTGGTCGAAGATCTTTGCAAGGGTGTCGGTGACCTTGCTGTCGTACTCCTGACAAAGGCCGATGGCGACGCGGCTGGCCGGCGCGGCGGCAGCGCGGAGCAGGGCGGGGGGTGTGAGCAATGCGCCTGCAGTGAGACCTGCGGCGCCGAGAAACTCCCGGCGTGTACTCTGCTTCATCTGGTGAATCCTCTCAGGGGCGGCGGGGGAGGCCATGGGGAAGTCAGGCGTTGCCGAGCCGCGAAAATCGCTAACGGCTTCACCGGAGCGAAGTCACGGTCATTGTACGCTTCGCAGTGAATGACCGTCACCGGGAATTTCTTATGGAAGCAGGCGGAGGACGGAGCTAGTAAAAATAGGGGAGCAATTTGCACAGGCGGCCGGAGGGAGAAAAGGGGGATACTGGAGGCATGGCAACCGAGTTGGAAGGACTTGAGGTTTTGTACACGCGGGAGCAGATTGCCGCTCGCGTGGCGGAGATGGGCGCCGAGATCAGCCGCGATCTGAAGGGTGAAAAGCTTGTCATGGTAGGAGTTCTGAAAGGGGCGGCGTTCTTTCTTGCCGATCTTTCCAGAACGATCGACGTGGACGCGACGTTTGACTTTGTGGCCGTGTCGAGCTACGGGCAGGGTCAGCGTTCGAGCGGCGCGGTGAAGATGATCAAGGACCTGGACCAGTCGATCGAGGGCAAGAACGTGGTGGTGGTCGAGGACATTCTCGACACCGGGCTGACGCTTACCTACCTGCGGAAGCTGTTCCTGCAACAGCGACCGAAGTCGCTGCGCATAGCGGCGCTGCTGGACAAGCCGTCGCGGCGGATCGAGAAGATCGAGGCGGATTACGTGGGCTTTTCGATTCCGAACCTGTTTGTGATCGGCTACGGGATGGACTACGCGGAGCGCTACCGCAATCTGGCGGACATCTGCATTCTTTCGCCGGGGCATCCGGAGTAGCGGCAGGGCAGAGCGCGGAGAACGGGCTCTATGCGGGAAGCAGATCTGGAGTTTGACAACGGGTACTTCGACGCCGCGGCTTTCGCGTCCGCGGCGCTCAAGGATGCACTGTCGCTGGCCGCGGCGATCGACCATACGCTGCTCGATCCCGAGGCCACGCGGGATGAAGTAGTGAAGCTGTGCGAAGAGGCGGCGCGCTATCGCTTTGCCTGCGCGATGGTGAACCCGATGTGGGTTTCTACGGCGGTGAGCGTGCTGGCGGGTACGGGAGTCGCGGTGGGAACGGTGGTGGGGTTTCCGCTGGGGGCGAGCCTGGTTTCGACACTGCGGCAGGAGGCCACGGCGGCGGCGCGGCTGGGAGCGCGCGAGCTGGACATGGTGATTCCTATCGGGCAGATGCGGAGCCGGAACTACGCCGCCGTTCAGAGCACGATTCACGGGGTGGTAACCGCAGCGCACCACCGCGGGGCAACGGTGAAGGCGATTCTCGAGACCGGGCTGCTGACGACCGAGGAAAAGCTGCGCGCGGCGGAGATTGCCATCAAGGCGGGCGCGGATTTCATCCAGACGTGCACGGGCTTCACAGCCGGCGGCGCGACGGTGGCCGATGTGGCGCTGATGCGCGGGGTGGTGGGCAGCCGCTGCGGCGTGAAGGCGCTGCGCGGAATTCGGACAGTGGCGGATGTGCGCGCGCTGTTTGAGGCGGGCGCGAATCGGGTGGGTGCATCGTCGTCGGTGGCGATTGTCCGAGAACTGGGCGCTGATTAGATTCCTCTCATGACTGTTGTGTGTGTTGGCACAGATATGCGCGGGATGGATGCGCACAGGTTTGGCGTGGCTGTATCGGATTGATTCGGGAGGCGGTTGAGCCGGCGGTCCGGGTGGGAATGGCATGGGCCGCGGGCGTCGAGGGAGTTTACGCGCGGCGTCGATCTGATCGTAAATGAGACAAATCAAAAAATTGTAAGGAACCGGGAGCAGGCTCCGATGAATACCTCAAACGGCGAGCGATCGCCTTACGAGGTGTGCGATGGGAGTTTGGATGAATCGGTCTGGTATCGTGCGCTGGAGTCTGCGCGCCCTGGCAGGGATCGCGCTGGCAACGGGCCTGATGGTGCATGCGGAGAACCGCCGCGTGGATAAGAAGGTAGCCCCTGCTTATCCGGAGCTGGCGCGAAGGATGCACATAACCGGAGTTGTTCACGTGTCGGTGACGATTGCCCCGGATGGGAGCGTTACCGAAGTGAAGACACTCAACGGCAACCAACTGCTGAGCGGTGCAGCGGAAGACGCAGTGAAGAAGTGGAAGTTCGAACAGGCGGACGCCGCCACCAAGGAGACGGTGGATATCACCTTCGCGGACGGCAACTAGGCGGGCCGGACCGCCCAGGTCCGGGTCCAGTACGCGGGGCTGAAGGGCCGCCGCGGTAGAGATCAGAACGAGTGTCTCACTCCTCCCGCCGGCTTTCCTTTTTTGGGAAGCCGGCATCTTTCTGTTTGGCGGGAGCTTGCGGGCGCGTCCTGCTGAGTGCGACAGCGAAAAGCTTGGGCTTGGTACACTTCGGTTAGCTGCCCATGCCCACAGACCCCCACAGTTCGAGCGCCGGGCACGAGATGGAAGGCGACTACCGCCCCGCGGAGACGCCTTCGTCGCTTCAGCCGGTGAATGCGCGCATCGACGCGGCCGATCTTGCATTTTTGATGCGGATGACGGACGCGCTGAATACGACGCTGGACCTGGAGACGCTTCTGGGCCGGACGGCGGAGCTGGTGCGCAGCCTGATTCCGTATCGGCTGTTCGCGGTGTTTCTGCTCAACGACCGGCTGCACGACCTGTTTGTGCGCTTCCAGACCGGGCACACGCCGGAGATGTCGCGGGTTCGCGTTCCGGTGGGCAAGGGCGTGGTTGGGCAGGTGGCGATGACGCGCCAGCCGCTGCTGATCAACGATGCGGCGACCGAAGCCCAATACATTGTTTTGAACCCGGAAGTGAAGTCGGAGCTGGCGGTGCCGCTGATTGCCAAGAACCGGCTGATCGGGGTGATGGACCTGGAGAGCGAGGAGGCGGGATTCTTCCGTCCCGAGCACCTGCACCTGCTGACCATGACAGCCTCGCGGATTGCGCAGGCGATTGAGAATGCGCGGCTGTATACGCGCGTATCGCGACAGGCGCAGCAACTGGAAGTGCTGAACGAGATTGCGGTGGAGCTGGCGTCGATTCTGGAGCTGAAGCCGCTGCTGGAACGGGTGGGGCAACTGCTCAGGCGGTTGATCGAGTACCAGATATTTTCGATCATGCTGCTGGACGACAAGGGCGAGACGCTGATTACGCGCTACTCGTGGCGGTTCGGGTACTCGAATGCGCCGATGCGGCGGATGCCGGTGTCAACCGGGCTGGTGGGCGCGGCGGTTCGGGAGTGGCGGCCGATCAATGTGCCGGATGTGGAGAAGGACCCGCGGTACATTCCGCTGAACGCAGAGACGCGTTCGGAGCTGATCGTTCCGCTGTTTTACAAGGGCAAGATTATCGGCGTACTGGATCTGGAGCACACCAAGCCGGGGTTCTTCAACGATCAGCACGAGCGGATTTTGACCACGGCGGCGGCGCAGATTGCGATTGCGATTGAGAACGCGCGGCTCTACCAGGCGGTGCGGGAGCAGGAGCGGCAACTGGAGCGGGATCTGGCCACGGCGCGCCAGGTGCAGTTGCGGCTGCTGCCGGCCGAGCCTCCTCGGCACAAGAATGCGGAGCTGGCGGCGCGGTTTTTGCCGGCGCGCACCATCGGCGGCGATCTTTACGACTTTCTGGGCTACGGCAAGGGGCGCAGCGCGATCATGCTGGGCGACGTGAGCGGCAAGGCCGCGCCCGCGGCGCTGTTCGCGGCGCTGGTGAGCGGGCTGATGCGGTCGGCGGTGCAGCAGCGGCCCGCGCCGGCCGAGATGCTGACGCGGCTCAACGACGCGCTGCAGGAGCGCAAGCTGGAGTCGCAGTACGTGGTGATGGTCTTTGCGGTATGGAACGACGAGACCCGCACGTTGCAGGTGGCTAACTCCGGGGCCAGCCAGCCGCTGCTGTGCCGGGCGTCGGGGTGTTCGCTGATCAAGGTGGAAGGATTTCCGCTGGGCATGTTCCCGAACGCGAGCTACGACGAGCTGAGTGTGACGATCGAGCCGGGCGATTTAGTCGCGTTTGTCTCGGATGGAATTCTGGATGCGGAGAACCGGCACGGAGAGATGTACGGACAGGAGCGGCTGGAGGCAGTGTTGAGCAGCCACCGCGGAAAGACCGCGGCGGTGGTTGCCGATGCGATTCTTGCCGATGTGACGCGGTTTGAAGAGGGCAGGGACCGGTTTGACGATGAGACGATTGTGGTGTTGAGGGCGAAGTGAATAAGACAGGGACTAGGGGCTAGGGACTAGGGACTGGGGACTGGGGACCAAGGGACCAAGGGACCTAGGGACTAGGGACTGGGGACTACTTCTTCGCGGCGGTAGTTTTGCGCTTCTTTGCTTCCTCTTTGGAGTACATGGTGCCGCGGCAGTGGCGGGTGCCGCAGTTGCAGTGGGCGTGGTCGTCGTCGGCGCCGTCGTAGAGGCAGTAGTCGTAGGTGAGCTCGTCGCCGGGGGCGATGTCGCGGATGGCCTTGATCCAGACGTGGCCGCGGATCTCGGTGGTCTCGCAGTTGGGCCGGCAACTGTGGTTGATGAACATGGCCATGGCGTGTCCGTCGATAACCTTGGTTCCGTCTCCGAGTCCAAAGAGGTAGGTGATGGGCGAGTTCTCGTAGAGCTCGTCGGCCTGCTCTTTGGTGAGCGGGTGGCCGGTGTACTCGGCGACGCGCGCGCCCTTGCGGATGGCGGTGGTGGTGTAAACACCGGCGGCGTGGATGGCGGAGGAGCGGACGATAAGACCCATGGAAGTATGCGATGCTTTCTCTTAGGGATAGGTGCGGTTCCTGAATCGCATCCTATCAAACTTGGCGCAGAAGCAGGGTTGGGCAGAGGGCAGGGGAGATGACGAGGCGGTTGGGGCTGGGGTGGATTTTGGCGGTGGTTGCCGCCGTGGCAGTGGCTTGCGCGTGGAGCCCGGCCGCTGGCGCGCAGGCGGCGCAGCAGCCCGCGGCCCAGCAGCAGCCGAACGGCAATCCCTTTCCAGAGGATCTGAACTCTGTGCCGTTGATGCCGTCGAGCAACGAAGCGGTGGCGGAGACGGATGCGGGAGATGCGGGCAATCCCAATGCCGCGCCGGCCGTGGACAGCGATCCGGTGAAGAGCCCCGACGATGCTGCCTCAGGAGACGATGGGGCAGTGGATGGGTTCAGCTCCAGCCGAGCGGGGATCGACAGTGTACTGCCCGGGCCCGACACCGAGCCGGCGAAGAAGAAGAAGAGCGATGAGTCGATCTTCGACAGGATGCCGAAGGAGACCGCGCAGAAGGACATCGACGTAGGCAACTACTACATCGAGCGCAAGGACTGGCGCGCGGCGGCGTCGAGGTTCCAGTCGGCGCTGGTGCTGGCTCCGGAGAATCCCGATGTGTACTGGGGGCTGGCCGAGAGCGAGCGGCACCTGGGGAAGTTTGCCGAGGCGCGGGCCAACTACGAGAAGGTGGTTGACTACGATCCGGATTCGCGGCATGGCAGGGAAGCAGCGAAGTTGCTGAAGGATCCGCAGGTGGCGAACGCGGAACCAAAGAAGTGATCAGAGGCCGGTGAAACGCAGGTAGGCGGCGACGATTCTTTCGCCCCAGAGCGCGCTCACGATTCCACCGATACATAGAAATGTTCCGAAGGGCAGGGGGATTGTGGCCCATGAGCCTTCCGGCTGCTTGCCGATGCGGGCGGCGCGGATGAGGGCGACCGCGGCGATCATGCCGAGCAGCGTTGCTGCCAGCAGAGCCACCAGAACATTCTGCGGACCAAGCCATGCGCCGAGCATGGCGACCAGCTTTACGTCGCCCAGGCCCAGGCCCTCGCGCTCGCGGAGGATCTGGTAGAGCCAGCGAATCAACAGCATCAAAATTGCGGCCAGGACCGCTGCGCCGAGGTGTACGGCGAAGGGGGTCCAGAGACCGAAGCGGGTGCCTTCGAGGCTGGCGGTGAATGGGAACTCGACGATGGAGCCGATCCATGCGAGCGCGAAGGGCTGGGCGGCGAAGACGATGAGGCCCAATGCGATCCCGGGGAGGGTGAGCCAGTCGGGGAGCCAGAGGTGCTCGGTGTCGAGGACCGCGAGGGCGACCAGAATCCAGAGAAAGACAGCCTGCATGAGGGCGGCGACGGCGAGAAACGCCGCCATGGGCGCGGGGAAGGTCATGCCGGGCATCTCTGGAATGAAGCTCCACGCGGTGTAGGCCCAGAGCACGGCGAGCGTGAGTTCGACGGCCGGGTAGCGTACGCCGATGGGGGCGTGGCAGGCACGGCAGCGGCCGCGGAGGAGCAGCCAGCCAAGGAGGGGAATGTTCTCCCACCAGGAGAGAGTGTGCGGGCAACTGCGGCAGTGGGAGCGGGGCGCGACGATGCTTTCGTCCGCGGGCCAGCGGGTGAGGCAGAGGTTCATGAAGCTGCCGAAGACGAGACCGAGAAGGGCGGCGATGGGGATGGCGAAGGCGAGAAGCATCAAGCACAAGTTTATACGCGGCAGGCGTTGATGGCCGCGGGTGGAGCGCAAAGTTGCGCGCGGTACACTGGGGCTGATGAAGCGAGACGGAGAAGAAAAGCAGGAAGAGATGAGCGCGCCGATGGAGACCGATGCCGGGCGCGCGGCGGAGTTGTTTGCCGAGAGTGTCGGGATCATGAAGCGGCTGCGCGCGCCGGGGGGCTGCCCGTGGGATCGCGAACAGAGCTTTGACACGATTCGCAAGTACACGCTGGAGGAGGCCTACGAGGTCTTCGATGCGATCGAGCGGCGGGACTTTCCGCATCTGGCCGAGGAACTGGGCGACCTGCTGCTGCAAGTGCTGTTCTATGCGGAGATGGCGGCCAACGAAGGGCACTTCACAATGGCCGATGTGCTGGACGGGTTGAATCGCAAGCTGATTCGGCGGCACCCGCATGTGTTTGGCGAGGAGGCCGCCCGCGAGGCCGGCAACCGCGCCGATGTGGATGCGAATGTGGAGGGTTCCTCATCGGCGGTGCTGCGCAACTGGGACGAGATCAAGAAGGCGGAGAAGGCGGCGGGGGCGAGTGCTGCTGTGAAGACTCCATCGAGGCTCGACAGCGTGCTGCGGGCGATGCCGGCGCTGGCCGAGGCGGCGAAGTTGGGCGCGAAGGCGCAGAAGGCGGGGTTTGACTGGCCGCACTGGCGGGATCTGCTGCCCAAGGTTGCCGAGGAGACGCGGGAGCTTGAGGAGGAGCTGGCCGCCGAGCCAGTGGATCAGAAGGCTGTGGAGGCCGAGCTGGGCGATCTGCTGTTTACGGTGGTGAACCTGGGCCGGCACCTGGGTGTGGATGCGGAGATGGCGCTGCGCGGTTGCAACGGCAGGTTTCGCGAGCGGTTCGGGCAGATGGAGGAGGACTCGCGGCGACCGCTGGAGGAGTTGTCGCTGGAGGAACTGGAGGCGCTGTGGGTGGAGGCTAAGCGGAAGCTGGCGGAGGGTGGTGGTTCCCACCCTGACGACAAAAAACGTCGTTAGGATGGGGCACCCATTTTCAGTGGTTGGTTTAGAAGTGGCTGGTTGAGTGTTGTGGTTCCCACCCAAACGACACAGTACGTCGTTTGGATGGGGCACCCAGTGTGTCGCCTATTCTGCTAGTCCGCTTTGTGGGCCCAGTCGAAGCGGCGGCCTACGATGGCTTTTACGATCCAGCGGTCGGTGGCGGCGGTGGGTCCGATGCCTACGCCGAAGTTGAACTCCCATTTGGGTGAAAGGTTGAGGTCGAGGGCGGGAAAGATCATCTGCTGCTGGTCGTGGAGGGCGGCGATGTGGCGGAGGTCGCCGTAGTCGGCGTAGTACTCGATGCCGCCTGTCACCTTCTTGGTGAAGTCCCAACTGATCTTGACGGCGGGGGAGAAGTCCAGGCCCTTGTCGACGTCGGGCCCGTGCCAGGTGCGTTCGAGGGCGGGATTGATGGCCCAGTAGAAGCGGCCTGAGGTCCTGTCTACGATGGGGCGAATCTCCCAGGTCCAGGTATCGCTAGAAAATTTGGCGCGCTGGTAGCCGACCTCCTGGGAGATGCTGACGCCGACGGGCCAGTGCCAGCTCTCGGGAGCGCGGACGCGGGGGCGGATGTGGTCGCCGACCCACTGTGGGCCGAGGCCGCTCTGCTCGCTGGTGAAGACGTAGAAGCCTACCTCGGACCACGCGTTGATGCCCTGGGTGATCTCAAGGGTTTCGTGCTCGGCGTGGTACGTGGGCGCCTGGCCGTCGATGGTTTTGGTCTGGCCGTCGGCGGTGAAGTTGGAGTGCAACTCAACCATGGTTGTGCGGGGCGGGACGGTGTCCGCGGCGTAGACCTGGATCTCGTAGTTGCCCTGGGCGCAGGCAACAGCGGAGGCGGAAAGCGCGGCGAAGAGGATGGGGAGCAGGCGTCGGGGAATCACGGTCGTGGTTCTAGGATACCGTGACGCGGCGGCTCTGTGGTTCGGCGCCGATTATGCATGGGCCTTTAGAAGCGCATCCACATCGCCGCGGGAGGGCATGGAGGCCTGCGCTCCCTTGCGGGTAACGCAGATGGCGGCGGCGGCGCAGGCAAAGCGGGCGGCGGAGAAGGGGTTCTGGCCTTCGAGCAGACCTACGGCAAATGCGCCGTTGAAGCAGTCGCCAGCGGCGACGGTGTCGATGGCGTCCACCTGGAAGGGCTGTGCCCAGCCGGAGCGGCCGGTTGCGGTGGCGATGTACGCGCCTTCGGCTCCGCGCTTGAGCACGACTCCGCGGACGCCCTTGGCGAGCAGTTGCTCGGCGGCCTTTTCGATGGTGGACGAGTTGCCGGTGTAGAAGGCGGCCTCAGTCTCGTTGGGTGTGAACCAGGCGACGCTGCGCCAGATGGCGTCAGGCAGCGGGGCGGCGGGGGCTGGGTCGAGCATGACGGGGACGTCTACGCTTGCGCAGTAGTCGATGACATAGGCGAGGGTTTCCATGGGGATCTCTAGCTGGCAGAGGACCATGCCGGCTGAGCGCAGAAGCTCCTTGTGTGTGTCGACGGTGGCGAGGTCCATTTTGCCGTTTGCGCCGGGGACGACGACGATGGCGTTGGAGCCGTCGTCGGCGACGAAGAGCGGAGCGAGACCCGAGGAGCCGGGGGCTTGCGACATGGCGGCGGTGTCGATGCCGGCGCGCTTGAGGTTTTCGATCAGTTGGGGTCCGTAGGCGTCGTCGCCGACTTTCGCGATCATGGAGACGGGATAGCCGAGCCTCGCGGCGGCGATGGCCTGGTTTGCGCCCTTGCCGCCGGGGGTGGACTCAAAACTTGTCCCGATGAGGGTCTGGCCGACGGTGGGGATGCGCGGGGTGCGGGTGACTAGATCCATGGTGATGGAGCCGAAGACGACGATGGGCTTGCGGGTTTGCGGCATGAGCGACCTTTTAGTAGAGCGGCGCCAGCGCTACCGCGCCGAGACCGAGCAGGAAGAACAGGAACATGAAGACCAGCAGCACGCGGGCCGAGCGTGGAGCGTTGGCGAACTCGCGCCAGACAAAGACTCCCCAGCAGGCTGAGACCATGGTAGCGCCCTGGCCGATGGTGTAGGAGACGGCGGGACCGACGAGATGCGCGCCGGAGGCTACGAAGTTGGCGACGCCGCCGATGCACCAGATGGCTCCGCCAAGCATTCCGGCGAGATGCCAGCCGAAGGAGGCCTGGCCGTATCCGGCGAAGGCTACGGGCGGCTTGCCGTCGAGGGGCTTCTTCATGAGGAAGAAGTTAGCGGGAACCGTGGAGATGACCAGGCCGATGGCGAAGAAGAAGCTGACGGCGTAGGGGCCGGGCGCGGGCTGTCCCGGGACTCCGTTGAGAGCGTGGGCGACGAAGGGATAGAAGCAGCCCATGAGGACGCCGCAGGCGAGCGAGAGCGCTATGCCGAGGCCGGTGGTGGCTTTTGACGTGGATTCACGGCGGCGATAGGCGGCGGCGTCGAGAACGATGGCGACGGCGACCAGTGCTACTCCACCGAAGAGCAGGACGGGATTGGCGACCGGTGTGATGACGTAGTTCGAGATTGCGCCGATGACCAGCGCCAGGCCTATGCCGACGGGGAAGGCGACGGCCATTCCGGCTACGTCGATGGCAGCGACGAGCAGCAGGTTGGCGACGTTGAAGATGGCTCCGCCGATGAGGGCGTAGACGATGGATGTGCTGGGAGAGTGGACGACGGCGGCGAGAAACGGCGTACCGGAGGAGCCCATGGATCCGGCGGTGAGGCCGAAGAGGATCGAGGCCAGGAGAAGGCCGATGGCGTAGTCCCAGTAGTAGAGCTGAAAGCGGAAGTTGGGGCAGAGCTTGAGGGTGTTAGCCCACGATCCCCAACTAAACATGCTGAGAAGCATGAGGGCGAGCGCGTCGTAATAGGAGTGAGGCAGCAGCATGGGCCCTCCTTCAGGTGTGTCCGGGCCAAAGACAGAACCTTATCGCATGGGCGGCAGGGTTGTACATAACGGGGGCTTGAAGGGACTCTCCGGGAGCGAGGACAAAGTGAACTAAGTGGACAGGTTAAGTCTGAAAGATGGTCGATGCCGCGGCGGCAGGCGATGAGGGAGGCAATTCATTTGTTCAAAGAAATTATTTCTCGAATTTGACTTGACAAGGTGAGAGTTCGGCGTAAGCTGTTGGGCAACGTTCCGTCACCATTTTTTTATTCTCTCCCTGATGGGACAGCATTTATCTCTCCCTTGTGGGCTGCTCGTCTAGCCCAATTCACCCACAAGAGAATAGGCGTTTGGCGATTGCGCATCCTCGCATGGACGCATCGGGTAAGGTGTGCGCAAAATGCAGCGATTGCACACCTGGCCGCAGGCCCTCGTGCGAATGCATGAGGTGAGCTGTGCGCGAAATGCGGAGATGGCACACGCGGCTGTGGGCAATCGCATCGACGCGAATGGGAGAAGCGTTGAGACTGCGACACGACGCTGGTTTTCGCAAGAGGGTTTGATCGTAATGGTTTGGTTTTGCTCGGGGCGTGTGCCAGCCTTCACGGCCCTGGCGGATTAAGGGCAAGCGCTATGGATTGCGCTTGCCCCTTGGATCTGCGTTGTGGAAGCGCACTTGATTTCCGCTTCGCAAGTATTTCACGGCCGGCAAGGCCCCAGACAGTTGTTCGGTTTTGTTCTTGTGCGGGCCCGGTTACTTGCACCGGGTTGGTAAGTCGTTGAGCAAGTATCCATGCCTGGAGTTATGCCGAATCAAGTTTACGCAGCTACTCGTAAGGAGGCACATGCCAATGTTCGCAAAAGTCTTCCGCAGTAATTCAAGTCCTGCCGGCCTGTTTGTCTGGGCCGGTGTGATCGCAATCATTGCTCTATGTTTCGCTCCGGCTGCCTACGCCGGCAGCAGCCCAACCAGCTACCAGGGCGCGCCCATGTGGCTACCGGGCGTCTCCAGCACCCACGGCGTAACCCAGGATATGGTGGTCGACGCCAACGGAACGGTTTACATCTCCGACGCCGGCAACAACCGGGTGATCGTGGAGACCCAGGCTTACCTGGGTGACGCGCTCACCGGCGATACCGGCACTGCGACCTATCTGGCCGCCAACCCCAACACGGTGAGCTACATTACTTGCGCCAACTTAACCGGCGGCTTGAGTGGTCCCACCGGCATGGCCATCACCGGCAACGGCACGCTGTATATCGCCGACACCGGTCATAGCCGCGTGGTGACGGTGAACGTGGCCACCCCCGCCACCTGCTCGGTGCTGCTTGGCAACACCACAGGAATTGCGGACGGCGGCACCACATACTACCTGACCACTCCCGTGGGCGTCGCGGTGGATGAGTACGGAGACGTGTTTATCTCCGACCAAACCACGGGGCCGCACAACTTTATGTGGGGCTGGGCATATAACGTGTCTTACGGCTCCGGCAATAACCCGAATGGTGGATATCCCGGCTACGGGATGATCATCTGGATTCCCGGGACGACACAGACGATCGCAGGCAATACCTATACCGCGGGTGCGCCCTACGAGATCATGGACTCGAACACTCCCACCGCGGCCAACACCAATTATTGCCCACCGACTCTGTATTGCGGTTATGCGAACGGCTATGCCGGGGCTGGCGATGAACCCTATTACTCCGGGTTCTTCATCAACTACAACGAAGTTGTGGTGAACGGAGTAGCGGCCCCTAACCGCATCGCCTGGGACAAGACCGACGACATCCTGTTTATCGCCGACACCGGCAACAGCAGGATTATGGCATTGGGCTACCAGTGGATTCGCAATGGATTCCCGCAGACCCCAACCGGTACCACATGCCTCATTGGTTTTTGTGCGCAGCAACTAGGCGCTCCCGGCGCTCCCTGGGAGATTGAGACCACCGGCGCGTGGCACTACCCGTCGCAATTGCCTTTACCGTACGATAATGAAATTACCTGGAACCCCACCCCGGGCAACAACCAGAGTCCGGTGGGCATTGCCGTGGACAGCCAGGGCGACCTGCTCTGGACCGACAGCAGCGGCAACTATCTGCCTAACGCCTACATCCTTCCGCATCCTGCCCCTGGCGGCAGCTGGAACTCGACGAACTACGCGCTGAACGTCAACAATGGCGGCGGTAGTGCGAACGGCAGCAACAGCACGCCCGCCACGGGCTATTCCCTCAATTCGCCCTGGGGCATTTATGCGGACCAATGGGGAACGGTCTACGCGGCCGATTCTCTAAACGATGGGGTGGTAGCCAACCTCCCCCGCACGTACACTGGCAACGGCCCCGGCGGCGCTGTGAACTTCCACCAGGTGCCGCTGAATTCGCCCAACAACCAGTACGAGTGGCAGCAGTTGGCGTTCAACATCCCAAACGGCCTGACGGTAGGCGGGGTATCGGCCTATACCGAGGGTATTGAGAACCTGGACTTTAACGTGACCAACCATACCACCCCCGGCTATTGCTACAGCGGCGCCAGCTACCAAACCTGCTATCTGTGGGTGACGTTCCGGCCCACCGCGCCTGGCCTGCGCCGCGGCGCTTTGGCGATGTACGATCAGAGCGGCAATGAGATTGCCAACGTACCGCTGTTCGGCTTCGCGGCGGCTCCGGAAGTGGAGTTCTTCCCGACCGGCTACGGCGCGACCATCTCCACCGGCGCCGCGAGCACCATCCAGCCGATGCAGATCGCTCTGGATGGCGCAAACAACCTGTACGTGGCCAGCTACACCGGCGACAGCGTGGTGCTGGTGCCGCAGCAGGGCGGCTCCGGCGAGATTCTCGCTGTTCCCGCCTCTGGAAACTACAGCTATCCCGAACAGGCTACCGGCGTGGCCGTGGATGGCGCGGGCAACGTGTTTGTATCCGATCACCAGGCCAACCAGATCTGGGTGAGCAATCCGGCGGCCAATTATCAGGGTTTCTCTCCTCTGGTAATCGACGGTCTGAGCACGCCGCTTAGCCAGCCGATGGAACTGAACTTCGATCCGGCGGGCAACCTGTACATCGCCGACTCCGGCAATGGCCGGGTGGTGGAAGTGGACGGCATCTTTGCCGTGGGCAATGGCAAATTCGAGGGCCGCGGCTCGGTGGTGCAGACCACAGCCACTTGCTACGTGACCAGCAGCGGCAACTGCGTCGCGGCTGGAGGCTATAACCTGCCCGCCGCCACCGGCGGCAGCGGCTACCATAGCGTGACCGGCGTAGCTGTCGATCCGTGGGAGAACGTCTACATCACGGACGCGAAGAACAATCAACTTCTGGTGGCTCCGCAGAGCATGAACCAGATCAATCCGGGGTTTGCTTCGGCGGGCAGGCTGAACTGGCCGTATAACACCACTTCGCTGCCCGGCGTTACCACCGGCTTGAATCTTCCGTACGGGCTGGCTACCGACGGCATGGGCAATCTGTACATAGCCGATTCTGGGAACAACCGCATCATCATGGGCAACGTACCGGCGGAGTACAGCACGTCGTTCGGCTCACCTCGGAACACCGGAAACGGCGTGACGGTGACCAGCAACACGAGTTCACCGGGAGCGCTGGGCACCAACTTGTGGAGCATAGCCGTCGATCCGAGCGGCAACGTCTTTGTTCCCGACTACCTGAACAACCGCATCGCCGCGTTCTATCCGACAGTGGTTCCAACGCTGAGCTTCGCGTCGACTTATGTTGGCTCGACGACCAGCGTGAAGAGCTTCACGGAGTGGAATATCGGCGATGAGTACCTAACGTATGCGGCTTCGGCCCCTGTTCTGACAGGATCGCAGTTCACCCTGAGCTACCCGAGCGGCGCATGCCCGCAGGCCCCGACCACCGGTGTCTATGCGGGGCTTTATGTTCTGGCTCCGGATACTGGATGCACCTTGAATGCGACCTTTGCGCCAACCCTGGTGGGTGTGCTGCCGGGAACCGTAACTATCGGCGACAACACCTGGTATGCCAACTCAACCCAGACCGCTACGTTGCAGCCACTTGCACCGGGAGGAGTCCAGAGCTTCGCATTCGGAGTTCCGAATCCGCAGTCGGCGATCGCGAATCCGGGAGCAACGGCTACCTTCGCGGTTCCGGTCAGTCCGGTGGGCTCGACCACGTTTGGCTCGGCGATTACGTTCACGGTAAGCGGCGTGCCGAACTCATCGACGGTGGTCATCACCCCGAGCACGCTCGCGGCCACCGGCTCGGCTACGGTGGTGTCTTTTACAGTTACGCCTCCGAGTCTGACGGGGAAGAACGAGATGCGGGGCCGCAACCTGATCCCGGTAAGCTTCGCGCTGTTGCTGCTGCCTCTGCTCGGCGTTCGCCGTGTGCGCAAGAACTGGCAGCGGTATGTGGCGCTGCTCATTCTCCTGGTCGGCGGGCTAGCCGGAACGCTGGTGCTGAATGGCTGCTCGACAACTCCTTCCGGCTACTTCGGCCAGGGCGGAGTGACCTATGACTACACGATCACGCTGACCGGCACTTCCGCGGCGGGCGCGACCCAGACAACGACCTTCTTGCTGCAGGTCAACTAGCCAGGAGCAGAGAGAGAAAGGAGCAAGCAAGATGCGCACTAAATTGATGTTGATTGCCCTCCTCGGCCTGGCGATTCTGCCTTGCGCCGGACAAAAGTCCGGCGCAACCCAGCCCCAGGCCGGCTCCCGGGTGCAAGACAGGCTGGATGTTGGCCTGTTGTTTACCGAGAAGTGGTCGAAGATCACCAACACCACGGCGTATTACTTCACGATGCCGGGCGGTGCTGTTGAGCTTTCGTACAACTTCAAGAAATACGACAACCGCTGGTCGATTGTGGCGGACGTGCAAGGGGAGACGGCAACCCAGCCGCCTGCCCTGGGCTATGGGCTGAACCAGTTCACGGTGGTTGGCGGGCCGCGGTACACGGTTTGGCGCAAGTCCGACACCGACCCCCGGAGCGCCAACATATTCCTCGAAGCCTTCTTCGGTGGAATGCATGGCTGGAACAGCATGTTCATGAACTCCCAAGGGGGGGCAAAGTCAGCCGCGAGCAGCTGGTCCGCCCAGATGGGCGCCGGGTTGAACCTGCCGCTCGACAAGAAGTGGAGCTGGCGAGTAGCGCAACTGGACTACATCGCCACCGACCTGCCCAACAGCGCCAACAACTTCCAGGGAGATACACGGTTCTCCACTGGCGTGACCTATCACCTGGGCGCGGTAGCGGTGGAAACACCGTTAACGCTGGCTTGTGCTGCCAGTCCCGCTTCCATCTACCCCGGCGACCCGGTCACTATCACCTCGACCGCCGCCGGCCTCGATCCCAAGCTGAATGCCATCTACTCCTACACCGGCTCGGGCGTAACGGGGAACGGAGCGACGGCGCAAGTGGCGACCGGCGCTCTTGGACCCGGCACGCACATGGTTAACTGCGGAGTGAAGGAAGGCAAGCCCGGGAAGGAAGGGCTGGAGATGGGCCAGTTCGCGGCGTCCACAGCCAGCTTCGCGGTGAAGGCCTTCGATGCGCCCACCATCAACTGCTCGGCCAACCCCAGCACCATCAAGCCGGGCGAAACGGCAACGATAACCGCCTCGGGCATGAGCCCGCAGAACCGTCCGCTGACTTACAGCTACTCGGCAACCAGCGGTTCGGTGAGCGGCACCGGCGCGAGCGCAGTGTTTTCGTCGTCGGGCGCTCCCATCGGCTCGATTGCGATAGTCTGCTACGCGAAGGACGACAAGGGCCAGACGGCAGTCGCCAACACCGGCGTGACGGTGGTGGCGCCGCCCCCGCCCCCGCCACCCCCGCCTGCGCCGGAGATCGCGGTCCTGGAAAAAGAGCTGGCACTGCACAGCATCTATTTCCCAACGGCCAAGCCGACGGCGCAGAATCCCGAGGAGGGCTTGCTGGCGAGTCAGCAGGACACGCTTGCAACTCTCGCCAGCAGCTTCGAAAAGTACCTCACCTACAAGTCGTCAGCTCATCTGATCCTGGCCGGCCATGCGGACCCGCGTGGAACGGCTGAGTACAACCAGGCCCTCACCGAGCGCCGGGTAAATCGCGCCAAGACCTTCCTGGTCGAGCGCGGTGTCCCTGCGGGCAACATCGAGGTGCAGGCGCTTGGAGCAAACGACGAGCTGAGCGCCGACCAGGTGAAGAAACTGATTGAAGACAACCCCGAACTGAGCGCGGCAGACCAGAAGAAGATGCTGGCTAAGCTGCCAACGATTGTTCTGGCCAACAACCGGCGCGTCGATGTCACCCTGAGCACAACAGGGCAACAGTCCACTCGCATTTACCCGTTCAACGCGAAGGACGCGCTGACGCTGCTTTCGCCACAGAGTACGGCGAAGCAACCGGTGGCGGCAGAGAAGAAACCGGCCGCGGCCCCGAACCCGAAGAAGTAACTGGCGAACCAGGAAGCATTTCCTTTTTCGCAAACTGCAAGGCTGACCGGTTCGCCGGTCAGCCTTTCTTTTTGTGCGCCCGGCAGGACGCACTCACCCCGGGGGTGCGAGTCCTCTGCACACCCGGCAATCTGCTTGTTGCCGTTTTTACCACTTGTCCGAGGCCGAGAGAGTGGGAGAAACGGTACTGCCTGGTGCGTGTATTCTAGGCGCAAGAACATTGAGATTCGGAAGTTTTCATCCAGGAGTTATTTGTTGGCTCAATATCTTGTTACGGGCGCGGCGGGATTCATCGGCCGTTCGATTGCGGCGGCGCTGCTTGCCCGGGGCGACAGTGTGCGCGGCGTAGACAACTTTGTGAGCGGCAGCCGGGAGAATCTGGCCGGGCTTGAGGCCATGGAGTTTGTCGAGGGAGACATCACGGACCCGAATACTTGCGGGAGGGTCTGCGATGGAGTCGAGGTTGTGTTTCATGAGGCGGCGCTGGCATCGGTGCCGCGATCGGTAGCGGACCCCGTGGCGACGCACGCCAACTGCGCTACGGCTACGCTCAATGTGCTGGTGGCGTCGCGCGATGCCGGGGTGCGAAGGGTTGTCTATGCCGGCTCTTCGTCGGTGTATGGCAATGCGCCTGCTCTGCCCAAACGCGAGGATATGCTGCCAGACCCGATCAGCCCCTATGCGGTGGCCAAGATGGCGGGCGAGCACTATCTGCGCTCGTTCACGCGGGTCTACGGTTTGGAGACGGTTGCGCTGCGCTACTTCAACGTTTTTGGTCCCTACCAGGACCCAACCTCGCACTACTCGGGCGTGCTGGCCATCTTCTGCCGCAAGATGCTGGCCGGCGAGCAGCCGACGATCTACGGGGACGGGGAGCAGAGCCGCGACTTCACGTTTATTGAGAACGTGGTGCTGGGCAACCTGCTGGCGGCCTCGGCGCCGGCAGAGAAGGTGAGCGGCAAGACGATGAACCTGGCTACGGGGACGCGGTCCACTCTCAACCAGACCTTCGAATACCTGTGCGAGCTGACCGGGTACCGGGGCAGGCCGGCGTATGCAGAGTCGCGAGCAGGGGACGTGCGCGACTCGCTGGCCGACATTGGACTGGCCGGGGAGTCGCTGGGCTACAAGCCCGTGGTGGACTTTCGCGAGGGGCTGCGCCGGACCGTGGAGTGGTACCGGAGTGCGGGGGCGTAGATTGGGGCGTAGATTGGTGCTGGAGATGCACCGCCAAGTGCGGTAGGATTCTTCTTTACAAGAAAACACACAAGGAGCCACCACGGAAGAGCAGGAGAACCGTGGGGCGATTGAGTCAAGGTTTGCTTCACTTTCCCTGGATATGAAGAAGCGCGAATCAGGCGCATGCGGGGATCCATGTCCTTCGATGATGGTCCAGGAAAGACGAGCGCGCCGGCGGCTGCCCAGCGCGCCGATGAGACGGTCTCGCTGCGCGCACTGTGGCAAACAGTGGTGCGCCGGCGGCGCACAGTGCTGGTCATCGAGGGTGTACTGCTCCTCCTGTGCCTGCTCTACTGCCTGATTGCCCCCAACCAATATGAAGCGCGGGCGCGCGTGGAGCTGCGGACGGACCCTGCCTCGCTGCTGACAACCGGAGCGCAGGCGCAGGCGGTCTCGGCTTCGATTCTGTCGGCCCCGGTGGCGCTGGAGACGGTGGCCGGCGTGCTGCGCGGCGACGAGTTGGCCTGGCGGGTGATCCTGGATCTGAAGCTCTATGGTGCGCCGGGGTTCGCGGGCAGCTTTTCCAAAAAGTTTCCCGGTTTCAAGCCCGATGCACCTGCCCCCGAGGCTCAGACCTGGCTGATTGAAAGGTTTGAGCGGCGACTGAGCGTGGTTTCGATGCCGCGGACGCTGCTGATCGATGTGCGGTTCCGGTGTCGGGACCCGAAGCTTGCCGCCCAGGTGGTGAGCGCATTGATTGCGGCGTACGAAGACGGGGAGCGGCAGACGCGGATACGGGCGACGGCGAGCGCATCCGCGTGGCTGGGCGGGCAACTGAGCCAGCTCAAGGCGCGCGTGGACCAGGACGACGAGCGGCTGGCAGAGTTTGAGGCCCAGCACGGCATTGTGAGCTCGCCGGAGACGCTGGCCAACGGACTGCCAGGCGTGACGGAGCACTCGACAGCAGCCGGGCAGATGGACGAGCTGAGCAAGGACCTTTCGGCGGCTACCGCGGATCGAGTGCTGGCAGAGGCTAACTTCCAAGCTGCGTCGACGGAGGATCCCGAGTCGGTGATTGCAGCCGACCCGCGGCTTCAGGGCGGGCAGGGCGGGCTGGTAACGTCGGTGCTGGAGCAGATTCACACCCGCCAGAGCCAGCTCGATCAGGAACGGGCGCAACTGAGCGCCGAGCACGGGCCGAACTTTCCCCGCGTGGTTGAGATCGATAAGCAGATCGAGGATCTGGCCCGGCAGAAGCAGAGCCAGGACGTTCTGCTGGTGGATCGGTTCCGCGGCAACCTTCAGGCGGCCAGGGATCGCGAGGCGCTGGCGCGCAAGAGCCTGACCGCCGCGACCGAGGCCGGGATGCGCGAGAACCGGGCCTCGACGGAGCTGGCGGCGATGCGGCTAGAGGCAGGATCGAGCCGCGAAGTCTATCTGCGGGTGCTTGAGAAGGTGGAAGAGGCGGGGCTCGAGTCCGGCGTGAGCGGCTCGAACCTGGTGGTAGTGGATTCGGCGCGTGTGCCATCGAAGCCGGTCTCGCCCGATCTGCCTGTGTATTTAGCAATTACATTCTTTGCCGGTCTGTGGCTGGCCGTGGGAGGTGCGCTGGTGGCCGATTGGAAGCGGAGCGCCGCTCAGGCCGGCGCGGTTCTGTTGGCGGTGTTAGCGCTGGCCGGGGGAGCAGGCCGCGCCCAGGCGCCGTTGCCAAGCACGTCGGGAGTGCCGGCAGGAGCGGTGCAGATTCCGCAGTCCGAGGAGACGCGCAGCGCGCCGGACGCTCGCGATGCGCCGCCGGTTTGGGGCGGGCAGGCGGGAGTTGCCACACAGAGTGGGACGCTACCGGCGATGCAGGCCTCCGCGCCGATCGGCCCGGGCGATCTGCTGGAAGTGACCGAGGCGCAGACGCCGGAGTTTCGCTCGACGGTGCGGGTTTCGGCGGCGGGTGCGGTTAAGCTGCCGCTTATAGGCGACGTCGAGATTGGCGGAATGGACGAGGCCGCCGCCGCCCAGGCTATCGAAGCAGCGCTTGAAGCCAAAGGCATGTTGAAACACCCGCTGGTGACGGTGCTGGTGACCGCGTGGGCGGGGCAGGATGTAAGCGTACTGGGCGAAGTGGCAAGGCCGGGGGTCTACCCGTATGCGGTGCGCCACCGGCTGCTGGACCTGATCGCGGCGGCCCAGGGGCTGGGGCCGAACGCGGGGCGGCTGGTGAACATCTACCACGCAAGCGACCCGAAGACGCCTCATGCCGTGGTGCTGGACCCGGAGGGGAGCGATGCGGCGGGCGAACACAATCCGGAGCTTGCGGCCGGCGATACGGTCGAGGTGAGCCGCGCGGGGCTGGTGTATGTGGTGGGCGACGTGATCCGGCCGGGCGGTTTTCCCATCGATCCCTCTCGCGGGCTGACGGTGGTGCAGGCGATTACGCTGGCCTGGGGGCCGACGGCGAATGCGGCGACGACCAAGGCCGTGCTGATCCGCGAACAGAAGGGCGGGCGAACGGTTACCGCGCTCAACGTGAAGCGGCTGCTGCGTGGGCAGGACCCGGACCTCAAGGTGGAGGACCGCGACATTCTCTACGTGCCGGACTCGATGGCGAAAAACCTGGTGAACCGGTCGCTGGAGTCGGCGATCCAGTCGGCCATCGGCGTTACGATCTACTCCGGGCTCGTCTACTCGCAGAGGTACTAGCCATGCGGAGAGTCGCGTGGGTCCTGCTGCTGGCATTCGCCTTCGCGATTCCGTGGGAGTACTCGCTGGACCTGGGCGCGCCGGTGGGCAATGTGGCGCGCGTGGCGGGGTTGCTGCTGGTACTGGTGGCGATTCCGGCGGTGCTGCAAGCCGGCAGAATGCGTCGGCCGGGTCTGCTGCAGTGGCTGGTTCTGGCGCTGTTCGTCTGGTTCTGCTGCTCGTACTTCTGGACGATCGACCAGGCGGCCACGCTGGAAAGGCTCCGCGGGTACTTTCAGGAGCTGATGATCGTCTGGCTGGTGTGGGAGTTTGTGGAGAGCCCGCGCGATCTGCGGCTGCTGATGAAGGTCTTTGTGGCCGGATGCTGGGTTCTGGCGCTTCTCACGGTCGCCGACTTCCGCTCCGAGGAGGCGATCGCCGCCGGACAGTTTCGCTTTGCCGCCTACGATCAGGACCCGAACGACGTGGCGCGCTACCTGAGCTACGGATTTCCCTTCGCCGCTCTGCTTGCAGCGGGGGAGCGGGAGCGCTGGCAGAAGTGGCTGGCGCTGGGGTATCTGCCTGCGGCTGGCTTTGCCGTGGTTCTTACCGCATCGCGTGGAGGGCTGCTGGCGGCCTCCGTTGCGCTGGCCGGCAGTGCAGTGCTGCTGGCGCGCGGGCGCTCGCGAGCAATATTGGCGGGGGTTCTGGCTCTTCCGGTGGCCGGGGCGGCGGTTTGGATGCTGGTTCCGGCAGATACGCTGGCGCGTCTGGCTACAATTCCTGAACAGCTTAGCTCCGGAGACCTCAACCAGCGCTTGAATATCTGGGGAGCAGGCTGGCAGGCATTTACCCGCGCCCCAGTGATGGGGACGGGAGCGGGAACCTTTGTTCAGGCGGCGGGGTTATCGTCGATCGATACGGCGCACAATACGGCGCTCTCCATTGCGGTGAGCAGTGGGCTGGTGGGGCTTACTCTGTTTGCGGCGGTGGTTGTGTGCGCCGCAATCGTAGCCCTGCGTTCGCGCGGTGGGCTGCGGCTGGCGCTGGCGACTGCGCTCGGGGCATGGCTGGTGGCTTCCAGCATCGGCACGGTAGAGGAGAACCGCACCACGTGGCTGCTGCTGGGGCTGATGGCGGTAGCAGGACGGCTTGTCCGGGAGAACGCTGAGGGGCTGCTCGAGTGCTTCCCGGACTCACTGGCCGCTGAAGCGGAACTGGGGCACGAACTGGCGGGGGCAGGTTAGGCTTTGGCATCGACGGTTCCAGTTCCGCACCGCGAGAAGCCCTCCAACGGGTATCGCAGGGTGCTGGGCGCGGCGTTGCAGGTGAGCCTGGCCAGCGTGGCCGTGAAGCTGGCGGCCTCGGCCAAGGAGATTGCCGTAGCCGGCATCTACGGCCGCTCGGATGCCATGGATGCCTTTCTGGCGGCCGCGCTGATTCCGGGGCTGCTGGTGAACCTGATCTCGGAGTCGCTAAACCAGGCGCTGGTTCCAACACTGGTGAGGGTTCGCGAGAGCGAGGGCAGGGAGCAGGCGCAGCAACTGCTGTCGAGCGCCATGCTATGGATGGTAGTGCTGCTGGCGGCGGTATCAGCGGTGATGCTGGTTGGGGCGCAGGGGTTCATTCCACTGTTCGCTTCGCACTTTGCTCCGGAGAAGCTAACGCTTTCAATCCGGCTGTTTCGCTGGATGGTGCCGGTGGTGCTGGTTACCGGCGTGGCTACAAACTGCACGGCGGTTCTCAACACGCTCAATCGCTACGCCGGGCCGGCGCTGGCTCCGATTGTGATCTCTGTGGCGGTTCTGGCCGGAGCGCTCGGGTTCGGCAGGCAGTTCGGAATCTGGGCGATGGTCTGGTCCACGGTGGCGGGGTCAGTGGCACATGCGGCCATTGTGGCGTGGATGATGCGGCGGCAGGGATACAGCCTCGAGTTCCGCTGGTACGGAATGACCGAGGCGGCGCGGGAGGTGGTGAGCCAGTACTGGCCGGTGCTGCTGAGCAGCGTGGTGGCATCGGGCGGGTTGCTGGTGGACCAGGCGATGGCGGCGATGCTGGTCGCGGGCAGCGTCTCCGCGCTGGTCTATGCCAATCGCTTTGTGAGCGTGGTTCTGACGCTGGTGGGGGGAGCGCTGGGCTCGGCGCTGACGCCGCACTTCTCTGAGCTGGTGGCGCGCTCGGAGTGGGCCCAGTGCCGGCGGTCGCTGCGCAACTGGATGCTGACCGCCGGCGCAATCGCGATCCCGGTTGCCGTGTTGCTGATTGGGGCGGCGAACGGGCTGGTGCGGCTGGCCTTCGAGCGGGGGGCATTTCACGCCGCCGATACCGCCGTGGTGGCTCGGGTTCTGGCCATGTACGCCATCCAGATTCCGTTCTTTGTGGTCAGCCGGGTTCCTTACCGGCTGCTGATTGCGATGCGGCGCACGGATCTGGTGCTCTACTGCGGCGTGGTGAACCTGGTTCTCGACGTGGTGCTGAATCTGGTGCTGATGCGGTGGATGGGAGTGGCCGGAATCGCGCTGGCTACCTCGCTGTGGACGGTGGCGACGCTCATTTTCCTTGGCTACTGGGCTGAGCGGCTGCTGAAGGAGCGGATCGAGGGGGCCGGGCCGGAGATGCAGAGCGCCGAAACCGGCAATGCGGCCACGGATGCGGGGGAGGAGTAGTTGGGAGTCAGGCGCAGATATGGATTGCCGCCTCGGCCCGCCGAGTATCTGCTTCGGGTCGACGATCTGTGCCCCACCGTGGACGCGGAGAGGTGGCAGCGGCTGGCGGCGCTGATCGCGGAGTTCGGGATCAGGCCGATTCTGGCCGTAGTGCCCGAGAACCGCGATCCGGAACTCGTGGTGAGCCCCGACGACCCGGGATTCTGGGCACAGTTGCGGACGATGGAGGTCGGTGGCGCTGCCATCGGGCTGCACGGCTATCGGCATCTCTGCCAGAGCAGCTCGGGCGGCGTGCTGGGGCTGGCCAGGCGGACAGAGTTCGCTGGAGTTTCAGAGCCGATTCAGCGCGAGTGGATCGGGCTGGGGCTCGAGATCCTGCGCAGCCACGGACTTTCCCCGGCTATATGGGTTGCGCCGCGGCATGGATTCGACGCTGCCACGATCCGGGCGCTGCGGGCATGGGGAATCATGGCCATCTCCGACGGGCTGGCGCGGCTGCCATACGAGCAGGCGGGGATGCTTCGGATTCCCCAGCAACTGTGGGCCGGCGTGGAGAAGGACGCCGGGGTGTGGACGATCTGCGTGCATCCGAACACGATGGATGAGCGGGAGTTCGCCCGTCTGCGCGAATTTGTTGCCGCCCGCGCCGACCGGTTTACGTCGGTTGAGCGGGTAAAGGCAGAGTTTACGGGGCTTAGCCTTAGCCGGAGCGAGAGAGTTCGTGCCGTGGTGAGCGGGCTCAGGATGCGGGCGAGAAGGCTCCTCGCGCGCCGATAGCGTCTTCTGTTCGCGTTCGGGAGCTGCGGTAGAGCTCTTCCCAGCGGTCAAGAATCATTTCAATGTCGAAGTGCCGGAGCACGTGACGCCTGGCGCGGCCGCCCATTGCGGCACGAGCCTGGGGTGAAACCCGCATGAGCGCGCTCATGGTGTGGGCCAGGGCATCGGGCGCAGAAGGCGGCGTTAGCCAGGCAGTCTCTCCGGGAATCACGGCCTCGCGCGTGCCGGCTACGTCGGTGGCAACGGTGGGGAGCGAGCAGGCGGCGGCTTCGAGCAGGGCCATCGGCAGGCCCTCCCACAGCGAGGAGAGCACAAAGGCGTCGGCAGCGCGCATCAGATGGCGGGGATCGTGTTGATAGCCGAGGAATCTGACCCGCGACCCGAGGCCAAGGCGGGCAGAGAGATCCTTGAGAGAGGATTCCAGCCGTCCATCGCCGGCGACGAGCAACAGCGCGTTTTCGGGAAGCTGCGCCATGGCTTTGAGCAGGGTCTCGTAGTCCTTGACGGGGTCAAGGCGGCCGACCGCAATCCACACAAACTCGATCGCGATACCCAGTGCCCGCCGGGTGGCTTCTCTGGTGGCAGAGTCCGGGTACGGAGGATCGATCTCGATGCCGTTGGGCAGGACATCGAGCTTGGCAGGAGCCACCATGCGCTCGCGGCTGTGGGCCTCGGCAGCCGCGCGGCTCACGGCCGTGACGCGGTTGCTGAGCCAGTCGCTGAGCCGGAAGCCGATGTGGCGGGCTAAGCCGCCGGTGTTGGAGGAGTGCAGGGTATCGATGAGCAGGGGGATGTGGGCCGCAAGCCTGGACCATCGCGCCAGCCAGGTGGCGTGGGGAAGGTGGGTGTGGACGACATCGGGCCGCTCGCGGTCCAGCCAGCGGTGGAAGCGCAGCCAGCCGAGTGGATCGGCGAGTCCCCGGTGCATGTTCAGGCTCAGGAAGGAGACACCACGGGCGGCCAGCCGCTGCGCCGCGCTGGAGCCGTTCCCGGAAAGAGCAACGACGGTGACCTGCCAGCCTCGCCTTTTGAACCCCTCGGCGAGCAGTAACACCTGCCCTTCGGCTCCGGTGACGCTGTCAACGCCGGGTATGACCAGGGCTAGATGCATGGGCTTCCGAGTGCCTCAGTCTCTGCCGGGTTCCACTGGCGCAAGCATGGCGTCAATGACGGTTTCGTAGGCCTCAATGGCCCTGCTGAAGCCGAATTCGGCCCCGGGATTGGCGGGCAGACCCTTGGGCGCCCCGAAGACGCCTGAGCGTGCACGCCTTGAGAAAGGAAGCGTGGATAACGATCCTACCTGGCCCAGAAACGCGAATAAGAAGAAAGATTTGCGATCGAACATAAAGGTTTTCCTTGAAGGAAAATCTCGCAGTCAAAAACCGGTTTCGAACGCAATCTGGAGGTAAAAGGCGAGGCTGGCAGGCGGAAAGCGCAGCAGGAAACGAACTGCTTTCCGCAGGCGTACCCCGTGTGCAGCAGGTCTCGGCGAGAGCGGATTGCGCACGAGCCCGGCACATAGTGTCCTGAAATTGGACAGTTAAGTCTACTCAAAGGAAATATCGAAAGCGAAAAAATGTCAAGCAGGAAAAAACGCTGAGGATCGCTTTTGAATCGGGGCAATCACCATGCTGCCTGGCATCGGCGGAGTTACCGGCTCCGCTATGGATTGAAGACTGGACGCACAAAGCGCTGGCCCGGTTCAATGGCAGCCAGTGCCGTGAGCAGTGTCGATGCCAATGAACCTGCCGCGAGATCGGCCGCAAGCCACGCGCCGGGCATTCTGCCCACCAGGTCAACCACGCCGCCCGAGGCCGGGGTGGCAGCCAGGGGCAGGCCGGCCGCCGAAGCTTCGAGCAGGGCGTTGGGCATGCCTTCATGGCGCGAGGAGAGAACAAAGAGCGTCGCTCCCGGGAACAGGAGCTGGGGCCGATCGACATAACCGGCGAAACGCACGGTCGCGGCAAGTCCCAGGTCTCGTGCCAGCACTTGCAGGCGGTCCCTGAGGGGACCCTCGCCGGCGATGAGCAGGTCGGCCTGGGGATGGCGCTCGCGGACGGTCTTGAAGGCTTCGAGGAGCAGGTCGAATCCCTTCTCTTCGGCCAGGCGGCCAACGGCCAGCAGGTGCGGACCCGGGCCGGTCCAGCTACTCGGGGCCGCAGCAGCGGCAGCGATGGCTTCGAGGTCGATGGGATTGGGCAGCACGATCACTCGCTCGGGCGCAATGCGAATGAAGCCAAGAAGATCGCGGGCCATGGCGCTTGACTGACATATGACGCAGTCGGCGCGGGGATAAAGCCATCTGTAGAGCAGCCTGGTGTAGCGCGGAACCTGCCCGGATGCGATGGCGGCCGAGGCTGTCCCGTTCTGGCGGATGAGAAGCCGTGTGGAGCGGGGAAGCAAGGGCTTCAGCAGGAGGACGAGAAAGCCCGCATGGGCCATCCCGGCGAGGACGACGCCGGGACGGAGGCGCCGGATGAGGCGGAGCAGGCGGAAGGCAGCGGAGCGGACACGGGGTGCGCCAAGCAGGTGGACGGTTACGTTTGGCGGCAGTGAGACCCCGGCGGTGTCGCTACCGGTAAGAACTGCAAGGTGCAACTCGTATTTTTGAGCAGACAAGCCGCGGGCCAGCAGCGCCATCACCTGTTCTGCGCCGCCGCCGCCGAGGTGCGGGATGAGCAGCAATACCCGAGCCTGACGCTCCATAGGGCTCCTTATGAGTAACTAGTGTGTGTACTTTCGTCATCTGGTACCGTGATATGAATCACGCGACAGTTTATGAGAACTCGGATACATTCTTCCAAGACATTCCTACAGGATGGACCAAACGGCTCAGTGCATCAGTAACGCTTCGGAATCGCCCAGCGTGCTTGCAACGGTACTGGTGCATGCTCGCCGAGCGGAGCCGCGAGGCGGGATGCTTGTGGGAATTACCCACCACCAGACCTGTCTTGTGCTTGGACCCCGCCTGACTGCGCTGCGCAAAGCGGGCCTGCCGGTCGCCCTGCTCTCGGGACCCGGCAAGACTCTGGATCGAACGGCGGCAGAATTCGCAGTGGAGTGCATCCGGATTCCGATGGAGCGAGGTATCGCTCCGTGGTCGGATCTTTGTGCGTTTATCGCCATCTGGCGGCTTCTGGGCAGGGTGCGGCCCGGGGTTGTGGAGTTTGGGACCCCCAAGGCGGGATTTTTGGGCATGGTGGCCTCGGCGCTGCGCGGCGTGCCGCACCGGGTCTACCTGCTGCGCGGTCTCAAGCTCGAATCGGCTCGGGGCCTCAAGCGCCGCCTGCTGGTGGCTTCGGAGAGGCTGGCCAGCGGCTGTGCCGATGTTGTGCTTTCCAACAGCGCGAGCCTGCGCGAAAAGGCCATTGAGCTGAAGATTACTTCGCCCGAAAAACTCGTAGTTCTGGGCAAGGGGAGCAGCATTGGCGTGGATCTGACGCGTTTTAGGCCGGGAGAATGCAGCGTTCGAGCCCAGCTTGGCATTGATGACGCCGCGCCAGTGATCGGCTACGTGGGCCGGCTGACCCGCGATAAGGGGCTGCCGGTGCTGATTCGC
>Ga0326728_10006603_pt1 | contig 30990 bp, 31 predicted proteins | sample MB3enrmetagenome_FD_207602 | JGI IMG/M metagenome (GOLD analysis project Ga0326728, IMG submission 207602) | Lab enriched peat soil microbial communities from McLean, Ithaca, NY, United States - MB31MN | ecosystem: Environmental > Terrestrial > Soil > Wetlands > Peat | place: USA: New York...
TGAGGGGGGACTTCGGAAGCAATCAACCGGATCTCGTATAACCTGCGGCGGTAACGGAGATCTTCGTTCCCGCCGCAACCCCCTTCAGCACCTGCACGTCCCCCAGCGCCTTCGCCCAAATGTTGCAGGGGCTGGCGAGGCGGATTTCGCCGGGCGCCGAGATGGGTGTGCGCCCGAACCCAATTGCGATGGCGTTGCCGTCCGGCCAATAGGCGATCTCGCCGGCCTGAACGAGCGCGCGGGCGTCCCTCTCCCGGCGCACGGCGACGGGGGTTTCGAAGTAGACTTCTTCGCCCCAGGTTAACGCCGCGCCCTCGAAAGGAAGCGCGCCCCAGATCGCGTCCGCGGTGGGCGTCGCCAGCAGTTCCGCTTCAAGCGTGACCGCGCCGAAATCGAACAGGATTTTTCGCATCGCTTCGCTCACTTTCCCGCAAACGGCTGGAACCAGCCAAGCCCGGCAAGCGTCCCCGCCCTAGGAGTATACTCGCAGCCAACGAAGCCGTCATAGCCGAGCCTGTCGAGCTCGGCGAAGAGATAGGGATAGTTCAGCTCCTCGCCGTCCGGCTCGTGGCGCGAGGGAACGCTGGCGATCTGGATGTGGCCAACGATGGGCAGCATGGCGCGAAGGGCCATCGTAACGTCGCCGTGGAGGATCTGCCGGTGATAAATGTCGAACTGAAGCTTCACGTTCGGCAAGCCCAAACCGGCGATGCGAGCTTGCGCATAGGCGAAATCGTTGAGGAAATAGCCTGGCATGTCCCGCGGGTTGATCGGTTCGAGGAGCAGATCGATCCCGTTCCCGGCAAGGCGCTCCGCGGCATAAACCACTGCGCGCTGGTAGCTGGCCTCGGCCGCGGGGTCGTGGCGCGAGGCAAGCCCCGCCATGAGATGCAGCCGTTTTGCGCCCGTCTCCTCTGCGTAAGCGAGCGCGCGGTCGATACTCGCTTTCAGCTCGTCGAACCGGCTGGGAAGCGCAGCGAGCCCTCGTTCGCCCGACCCCCAATCGCCCGGCGGAAGGTTGAACAGAGCCAGCGTCAGGCCGTGCCGCTGCAGCTTGCCGGCGATGGCGGCAGGCGGATAATCGTATGGGAAAAGAAACTCGACGGCCTTAAACCCCGCATCGGCGGCTGCACCGAAGCGTTCGGGAAATGGCCATTCGTTGAACATCGTCGTGAGATTGGCGGCAAATTGCGGCATTGGCGATGCTCCTGGTCCTGCGGTTTAATACTATCTCACGCGGGCGGGCGGCGCGAGGCAGACATGGAAATCGTGGGCTTGTTCATCATCGCCATGCCGACTATTTTTCATAAGTTGTGACATAAAATAAGCATCTCCCGGCTGGAGCCTTGCTATGTTGGTAGCATTTTATCATAAATACAGCAACCGTAACCGCCTGGACATTACTTATGCTGCGCAACCGCGGCGATTTCCGTAAAGGAAGTGCGGTGGAGACGGCCGGATATGCTAGAACTTTCCGCGCAATTGGGATCGGGCGAAGAAATTGGACTGGCTTTTGTGTTTCTTATTGCTTCCCGTAAGGTAATTCGTTAAGTGGGATCGAGATGCGTATGTTAGATGTCAGCCGGAAAAAGAGGACGGCGCCAAAAGGGCCAAGCGTATGAGCAGGAAATCGACAGCAAGCACGGCGGCCGCCGTTGCAGAGGTGAAGGCGGGAGGTCAAGGCCGCGTAAAGGATCCCTCGCACGATAGGCGCTTGGCAAAAAACCGGGCGGGGCCGACCGGTCAAGGCCGCGTGAAGGACACCGCCAGCGACAAGCGTCTCGCCAAGAACCGGCCGGGACCCACCGGCCAAGGCAAAGTGAAAAACCCGAAAAAGGACCGGCGGCTCTCGGCAAACCGGCCGGCGTAAACCGGCTAACGTACGGTTTAGAGCGCCGCGAGAGCAATCGCCGGGCGGCCGGCTCTCACGATGCGAGGGCCGCTGCGCCTGGCGCGTGTATCCATGCGGTTGAGATCGAGAACGACGGGGCTCCGAACCGCCATTCCCGCGAAAGAGCGTGAAAAAATTGGCGCGTTCGCAGCAAACTCAGTTGTCATGGCCCGGCTTGATCGGGCCATCCATGGAAAACCCAATGTACTCGGTATGTTGCTAGATGGCCGGAGCTTGCCTTCGGGCAACGACCCGAGGGCCAAGCCCGGCCATGACAGTAGCGGTTGCCGCTAGATTTTTCACACGCTCGAAAGCGGGAATCCATTTCTCCCGTAGAAACGATACCTTAGACGGATCCCTGCATGTGCGGGGATGGCGGCTGAGCGCGCCCCCTGGCGCCTTCGGGCTCGCAAACCGGGCTTGCGCTTTCCGGCAACGATCCCCTGTGAACGCGGCTGCCGCGGAACAACTGACAGTACACCCCACCCTTCGAACGCGCGCTTCAATGCTTAAAGTTGTGCGCTTGCGTTAACTCTACTATAGGATGTATGTGCGACTTTGACCGCCTGTCAGTTGTTGCGTTTAGTTCGAGGGTTTCATGCGTGTCTCGCTTCTTCTTACCAAATTAGGTACCATGCTCCAGCGGCGCCCGGGAAGGGCTGAGTCCCAAAGCGGTCATGGGCTTTCCTCGCACCACATCTTTTACGCGACAGCCTGGCTGCACGGGGAGTGCCTCGCTGAGGTGTCGTTGTACCGCGGGCAAGCGAACCGCGACGCAAAGATCGCATAGCGCATGCCGGGGACCCGCTGCGAAAGCGTGCGAGGATGGCCAGCTTGTCCGGGAAGGCTCGATGAGAACCGGCGTGCGGCGAAAAAAAGCCGCCAGCGATAGAACTGGCGGTGAGTTTGGCCATTGAGCTAGCGACGTTTGGGGAGATCAACTATCTCAATGCCCAAGTTTAGGCTCGATTCGCCAGGCGCCGCAACCGAACTATGCCCTTGAGTTGTGCGTCGCCTCGCCGCAGGCGGCGCGTCCAGCTTTTGGGCGCCCTTTGCCGCTCTGGGCGGCGCTGACGTCGCAAAGGCTACATATGTTAGGATCGCGACAGTACAAAACTCGATGTTTATTCCGCATTTTCAATACGATACCGGTTTGGCACGGCTTCTGCTTCTATGCAGCTGTATCGAAGCCCATAATCGCCAGACGGAAAGCTTATGCTCGATTTTTGCGCCGGCCCGGAACACAGTTGCAATGAGAGCGAGGCGGAAAAAGCCGCTAACGGCGCCGCGGCAGGCGCCCTCTTTCAGCGCCGCCGCTTAACCCGCCGCATCGCTTTGAACGACACGACCTTGCGCGATGGCGAGCAAGCGCCAGGCGTCGCCTTCACGGCTGCAGAAAAGGCCGAAATCGCCGCCGCACTCTCAGATGCGGGCGTCGCCGAGATCGAGGCCGGCACGCCGGCCATGGGGGCGGGCGAGCAAGAGGCGATCCGGCGCATTGTGCGCCTGGGTCTTCCTGTCCGGGTCATGGCTTGGTGCCGGATGAAGCGGAGCGACGTCGACGATGCTATCGCCTCTGGCGTCAGGATCGTCAATCTTTCGGCGCCCGTTTCGCATCAGCAAATTGGGGCCAAATTCGGCGGATCGCTGCCAGCCGTTATCGCTGCGGCCAAAGATGTCATCGGCTATGCGCGCGCAAAAGGCCTGGAAGTGGCCTTCGGCGGCGAAGATTCCTCGCGGACAGACCGCAGCATCCTGGAGCCGGTCCTCGAAGCCGCCGCGAAAGCCGGCGCCACACGCTACCGCTTTGCCGACACGCTCGGGATCATGGATCCCGTCTCGGCCCGCGTAGCCATCGAGGCGGTCCAGCGCATGACGGATTTACCCATCGAGTTCCACGGGCACAACGATCTGGGGCTGGCAACTGCAAATACGCTCGCCGCCCTTGAAGCCGGGGCCACCGCCGCAAGCGTCACGGTCCTGGGCCTTGGCGAACGGGCCGGCAATGCAGCGCTCGAACAGGTCGCGGTGGCGCTCGATGGGCTTTTCGCAAACGCCCATGGCATTTATCTGCCATCGCTCAAATCCTTAAGCGATCTCGTTGCGCGCTGCGCAGGCACCGACGCAGGGCGCGCCCAGCCTATCGTCGGCAAGGATGTTTTCACCCATGAGTCCGGCATCCACGTCGCGGGCATCCTGAGGAGCCGCGATTGCTACGAGGCCCTGCCCCCGGCCAAGCTTGGGCGCAAACATCGCTTTGTGCTCGGCAAGCACTCCGGCCTGTCGGGGCTGAGGCACGAACTTTCCTATCTCGGACTTGAAATGAGCGGCGAGGAAGAGCTCCGCCTGCTCTCTGCAATCCGCAGCTACGCCGAAAGCAATAAGACGCCGGTCCCCACTTTCACCCTCCTGCGGCTTGCCACCTTTCTCATAGACGAAAGAACGGACTGCGCCCCAACCCCGGCACCGGGACGGCAAGCGGCGCCGGCCCGCACCCTGGAAGCGGTGTCATGACCCGCAACGCAGGAAGCGGCCTGAAGCGGGCGCAAGACGTCAATGAAAGGAGCGCGTCATGAGCGTGCTAGCGGACCTGGAAAAACTTCATTCCGCCGAGGACTTCTTCTCCTACCTTAAGGTGGAGTTCGACCCCGCTTTGTTGCGTGTGGCGCGGCTGCACATTTTGAAGCGCATGGGCATGTACCTCGCCAGCACAGATCTCAGCGGTGCGAGCGAGGAGGCCGTTTTCGCGCAAGCCCGCAACACGCTCGCCCAGGCCTACCGGGATTTCGCCGCATCGAGCCCCATGGGCGAGCGCGTCTTCAAAGTTCTTCAAGAGCACGATCCAAGCCGCAAAGCGCCCGCCGCGGAGGCGGCGCCAAAGCCGTTCGTGCCTCTCGACGCTCTTACGATCATCGGCCGCTGACGGCCCCGCTGGAAGGATTAGGCCATGCATATTGTGGTTTGCATCAAGCAGGTTCCTGATAGCGCGCAAATCCGCGTGCATCCTGTGACCAACACGATCATGCGGCAGGGCGTGCCGACCATCATCAATCCTTACGATCTGTTCGCGATCGAGGCCGCGCTGCGGTTGCGGGATAAGCATGGCGGCGAAGTCACCGTGCTCACCATGGGGCCGCCCATGGCTGAAGAAAGCTTGCGCCGGGCCTTAAGTTTCGGGGTGGACCGGGCCGTGCTGCTGACGGACCGCACCTTCGCAGGATCGGACACGCTGGCGACAAGCTACGCGCTGTCTGAAGCCATTCGCAAGGTTGGCGAGAGTTTCGGGCCGGTGGATATCGTCTTCACCGGCAAGCAAACCATCGACGGCGACACCGCGCAGGTCGGCCCAGGCATCGCCAAGCGGCTCAACCTCAATCAGCTCACCTATGTCGCTGCGATCAGGGATTTGAACCTCAAAGCGGGCACCATCACGGTGGAGCGCCGGGCCGAGGGCGGCGTCCAGGTTCTCACCACCAAGACGCCTTGCCTTATCACCATGCTTGAGGGGACGAACGAGATTCGCCGCGGGTCGATCGACGTGGCGCTGAGCGCAGCACGCGCTCAAATCGTCACTTGGAGCGCTGCTGCGGCGGGCATAGGCGACATCGGAAAATGCGGGTTGAAAGGCTCGCCGACAGTGGTCAAGCGCGTGTTCGCGCCGCCGCCCCGGTCCGAAAAGGCCTTCCAGATCGATCTCACCGGCCTCAGCCCAGACGCTGCCGCCGTGAGCGCGATCGCCGAAATCTTCAAGCGCCTGCCTTCACTAGAGAAGGAACTGGCGAATTTGGAACAAAGCTGAAGCGCATAAGGGGATAAACGAGATGACCAGCAAACCCGCTTCGCCAGCCCCCGCCGGCGGCCGTGCCGGTATGAAGAAGGAATTGCCCGAGCACTTCAAGGGCTACAAGCACGTATGGGTCTTCGTGGAGCTCGAGCGCGGCGTGGTGCATCCCGTGTCGTGGGAGCTTATGGGAGAAGGCCGCAAGCTCGCCGATAAGCTTGGCGTTCAGCTCGCCGCCGTGGTGCTCGGAGCGCCTGGCGCGGCGGTGAAGGCCGCGGTTTCGGACGCTTTTGCCTATGGCGCCGATGTCGCCTATGTCGCGGCAAGTCCCGTGCTCAGCGATTATCGCAACGAATCCTATTCGCGGTGCATGACCGAGCTCGTCAACACTTATAAGCCCGAGATCCTTCTCCTCGGCGCAACGACGCTAGGGCGCGATCTCGCGGGCTCGGTCGCAACGACGCTTCTCACCGGACTGACCGCCGACTGTACAGAGCTGGCGGTCGACGCCGACGGATCGCTCGCGGCCACCCGCCCGACCTTCGGCGGCAGCCTTCTGTGCACCATCTACACGCTCAACTACCGGCCGCAGATGGCGACCGTGCGCCCGCGCGTCTTCAGTCTGCCCGAGCGCGGCGAAGGCAGGGAAGGGCCGGTCATCGAGTACGATTTCCGCCTCCAGGAGGAGGACATCGTCACCAAAATCCTGCAATTCATTCCCGATCGCGACTCGAACAAATCGAACCTCGCCTATGCCGATATCGTTGTGGCAGGCGGCCTTGGGCTTGGAAGCGCGGAAAACTACCAGCTCGTGAAAGACCTCGCCAACGCGCTCGGCGCCGAATGGGGAGGCTCGCGCCCGCTCGTTCAGCGCGGCTGGATCCCGGCCGACCGGCAAATCGGCCAGACCGGCAAGACCATCCGGCCGAAACTCTACATCGCGGCAGGCATATCGGGCGCCATCCAGCACCGCGTCGGGGTCGAGGGCGCCGATTTGATCCTCGCCATCAACACCGACAAGAACGCACCCATCTTCGATTTCGCCCATGTCGGCATCGTGACCGATGCGGTCCGGTTCCTGCCTGCGCTCGCCAAGGCATTCCGCCAGCGGATTTCGCCCAGCACGCATATCCGGATGGCTGTGTGATGCCGGTTCCGACAATTGCTTCGAAGAAGCAGCCAACGGGATTTGACGTGAGGCCGAGGAAACGGCTGTAGAAGGAGAACCAGTCATGCCCGCAGAAAAGTTTGACGCCATCGTCGTCGGAGCCGGCCCCGCAGGGAATGCCTGCGCATACACTCTTGCTTCGCGCGGCCTCAAAGTGCTGCAGATCGAGCGCGGCGAGTATGCGGGCTCGAAGAACGTCCAGGGCGCGATCATGTACGCCAACATGCTCGAAAAGATCATCCCGGATTTTAGGGACGATGCGCCGCTGGAGAGGCATATCATCGAGCAGCGCATGTGGTACATGGACGATACCTCCTATACCGGCATGCATTACCGCTCCGACGACTTCAACGAGGAGCGGCCGAACCGCTATACGATCATCCGCGCTCAATTCGACAAGTGGTTCTCGCGGAAAGTGCGCGAAGCCGGCGCGCTCGTGATTCTGGAGACGACCGTAACCGATCTTTGCTTCAGCGGCGGCAAGGTGATCGGGGTCAAGACCGACCGCGCGGGCGGCACAGTGCTTGCCGACGTCGTTGTCATGGCGGAAGGCGTCAACGGCTTGCTTGGCTCGAGGGCCGGACTGCGCGAGGCGCCGAAGCCCGAGACGGTCGCGCTCGCGGTGAAGGAAATGCACTTCCTGCCGGCCGAGGTGATCGAGGCGCGTTTCAACGTCAAGGGCGACGAGGGCGTGGTGATCGAAGCCGCCGGCACCATCACCAAGGGCATGGCCGGAACCGCCTTCATCTATACCAACAAAGAGAGCATCTCGCTCGGCATCGGCTGCCTTGTCTCGGAATTCGCTAAAACCGGCATGACCCCCTACGGTCTCTTGGAAGCGTTCAAGCGGCATCCCGCCGTCGCGCCGCTGATCGCAGGCTCGGAGGTCAAGGAATATGCCGCGCACCTCATTCCCGAAGGCGGATACAAGGCCGTGCCGCAACTTTTCGGCGACGGCTGGCTCATCGTCGGCGACGCTGGGCAGTTCGTGAATGCCGTCCATCGCGAAGGATCGAATCTCGCCATGACGACGGGCCGTCTTGCCGCCGAAACGATCTTCCAGATCAAGTCCCGCAGAGAGCCGATGACCGCGGAGAACTTGTCGCTCTATCAAAAGATGATCGAAAGCTCCTTCATCATGAAGGACCTGAAAAAGTACAAGCGGCTGCCGAACTTTCTGCATAGCGCGGGCGAGCATTTGTTCGGCACCTACCCTCAGCTTATTTCGAAAGCTGCGCAGACTTACTTGCGCGTCGACGGAAAAGACAAAAAGAGCAAGGAACGCGACATCGTGCGCTCCTTCGTCAAGACGCGCGGGGTCTTAGGGCTCGCAAGCGACGCATGGAAATTGGCACGGTCTTGGCGCTGACCCAACAGAGGAGAACGGACATGGCAATGCAAGAGCTAGGCTCTACCCGCGTTGAGGAGAAACTCTATCAAAACCGGTATCTCGTCGATGCCGGCCGGCCGCATATTTCAATTACGCCGCACGATGTTCCGTCCGCGGTGCTGCTTTCCCTGACGAAGCTCTGTCCGGCCGGCTGCTATAGCACGAACGCCAAGGGCCAAGTGGAAGTGACCCCGGATGGCTGCCTCGAATGCGGCACGTGCCGCGTGCTCGGCGAGCCCACCGGAGAGATCAACTGGGGTTACCCCCGCGGCGGCTACGGCGTGCTTTTCAAGTTCGGCTAGGTCCGGCCAGTGAGCCAGCTATGCGGTGCAGGCATAGGCGGCTTGCGCAGCCGAATGATGCGATGGCTTAAAAAAGAGGCGTTGCCCATCAGGTGGGCAATTGACACTAAACCACTGTGCCTTATATGCTTTCTTGTGGCGCCGGCTGCTTTCTGGGCAAATTTACGTCCCTTGGAATGACTATCTTATAGACACGACAATATTGTCTTACGCATGCTACATTAGTCTCGGAATACGTAGCTGACCGGGCTGCAAACTAAAAGCGTTTGCTCCGAAGTTAAGCGGAGGCGGGATTCGATGACAAATTCTGCGCCGGCCAAGACCGGTGCGATGCCATCTAGCGGTCGATACAGCGAAACCGCGCTCAGTGGCATTTATGAGATCTCGAAAATTGTAACCTCACCTTCGAGCCTGAAGGTGATGCTGAACAATGTCGTCTCCGTTATGAGCTCGTTCCTCGACATGCGGCTGGCAACGCTTGTGCTGATCGATCAGGAAGGCGATCCGGAAATCAAAGTCTCCGCCTCGACCGAGCCGGCGCTTGCCGCCGGCGATAGCGCCGAAATTCCCATGGCGGTCATCGATCAGATCGTGGCCACCGCCACGCCGCTCGCCGTTCAGAACTGCGCGCTCCATCCGCTCTTCGCCGGCTGGAAGCGGCTCGGGAGCATAGATCCGGGCTTTATTCAGACCTTTATCGGCGTGCCGATCCGGGTCGATTCCGAGGTTGCCGGCACGCTCGCCATCGAACGCGTTTGGAAAGGAACCATGGATGTGCGCATCGATCACGATGTGCGCTTCCTGACCATGGTTGCCAATCTCGTCGGCCAGGCGCTGAAGCTGCATCGCGTGGTGGCCGAGGACCGCGAGCGGCTCATCTTCGAGCAGCACCGGCTCGCCAAAGAACTCTCCACGCTCAAAGCTGCAAAATCGCCGCCGCCGAAACTCTCTGGAATTCTTGGCAAAAGCCGCGCCATCCGGGCCGTGACGGAGCGCATCGAGCAGGTCGCCAAATCGAACGCGCCGGTGCTCATCCGGGGCGAGACCGGAACGGGCAAGGAGCTTTTCGCCCGCGCGATCCACGAGCTTTCGGCGCGCAAAGGCAAACCGTTCATCAAGGTCAACTGCGCCGCGCTGCCCGAAAGCGTCATCGAATCCGAGCTTTTCGGGCACGAGAAGGGCGCGTTCACCGGCGCGATCGCAACGCGAAAGGGGCGCTTCGAGCTGGCCCATGGCGGCACGATCTTCCTCGACGAGATCGGCGAGATCTCGCACGCGTTCCAGGCCAAGCTCCTGCGCGTGCTGCAGGAGGGCGAGTTCGAGCGCGTCGGCGGCCAGCACACGCTGAAGGTGAATTTCCGCCTCGTCTGCGCCACCAACCGGAACCTCGAAGAGTTTGTTTCGCAAGATAAATTCCGCGCCGACCTCTATTATCGCATCAACGTCGTGCCGCTCATGCTGCCGCCCTTACGCGATCGCGTCGGCGATATCCCGGAGCTTGCCGCGCATTTCCTGCACGCATTCGGCGCGGAAAACGGACATAACTTACGTTTTGCGCCCGATGCGCTCGACGTGCTCTGCAGGTGCTATTTTCCGGGCAATGTCCGCGAACTGGAAAACTGCGTGCGCCGCACCGCCGCGATGACGCCGTCGGAGGAAATCCACGCCAAGGATTTCGCCTGCCAGCAGGGCCATTGCCTCTCCGCCATGCTGTGGAAGGGCCCCACCGGCCACCACCCGCACCCGCAAGCGCACACACCGAAACCGGCCAGGCCCGAGCCAGCCCCCCCGGCTCCGCCTGCGCCGGCCCCCCATACGCCGCCCGCCGAGGCCATCGAACGCAGCCCCGGGGTCAACGGGCACGCGAAGGAGTTTTACGCGCAGGGCGAGCCGAACGGCGCGCTCTCGCAGGTGGGCCGGGACACCCTCATCCAGGCCATGGAGAAGACCGGCTGGGTGCAGGCGAAAGCGGCCCGCATCCTCGGCTTGACGCCGCGCCAGATCGGCTACGCGCTGAAAAAGCACGGCGTCGAGATGAAGCGCTTTTAAGCAGCGAAGGCCGGCGCCGCGAACCCGCCGGCCTTTCTATGCGCTGTTTACGATTGCCCCGGCCGGTCGTGGGTGCTCCGCTTGAGCAAACGGCGTTTTCTTAAGGGGACATTGTAGAGAATGCGCTTTGCCAAAGCGTTAATGGGCGTCTCGGCGCGGGTTAAGTCATTGATTGCGCGAGAGAAACGTCGGCAGCCGGCGGCGCGCTCCGGTAAGCCGTATGCGGCCTATTTTGGTTAATTGCGAACTTAAAATATATTTAACGGACTTTTTGGAATCAACTTTTGGGGTAAAAACGCGAAAAATTACGCGTTTTGCGGCGGAAAGATAATAAAATCCGCCCGCATTTACCATTCCGGCATTAAGCATATCACGGCGCTACAAAAATGAGCGCAAATGTGCAGGTTTTCGGATGCCTGCGTGACAGAGCCATCCACACTCGCCAACAGCAGGCGTCCGAAAACCTGCACAACAGCAGACCATTGGGACTAAAATGACCTCGTCCGCAATCGAGGGAGCAGCGGAATTGCAAATCCAATCAGAAGCTTAGTGCGGGTTGGATTAATTTCAGCCCCAAGCCCCCTTTCTGCTGCGAAGGCTGCCCAATACTGGAGGACTGCCATGGGAACGCGCCGTTAGTCCCTAGGAGCGACTGGTCAACGTTGATTGTTGGTGGCGGGTCAGTGGATCTAAATGTCGTGATCTGATACCTGATTGACGCAAGTGTTGACTGGCATTTCAACCGGGGTATGGCATGGCAATTCGATTTAGGAAGGCGCATTCCGCCGTGACGATCCGGCGTTGGAGGCCTCCTGTCATAGTAACGGCCGCGGCCATTGCCGCGCTGACGGCGCTGCCCGTCTTCGCCGAAGCGAGACAGGCGCGCGCTGCGCCCCCAACGGAGGCGGCGGCACCGCGCCATGCAGGCGAGCCGATCATGGCAATCGTGTCGATCAAGACCCAGCAAGTCACTTTCTATGACGGGGACGGATGGATCCTGCGGGCGCCGGTGTCGACCGGCACCAAGGGACGCGAGACGCCAGCCGGCGTCTTTGCCGTCCTGGAGAAGGACGTGGACCACCATTCCAGCCTCTATGACGATGCCTCGATGCCGCACATGCAGCGCCTCACTTGGAACGGCATCGCGCTGCACGGTGGCCCGCTGCCCGGGTATGCGGCCTCGCACGGCTGCGTGCGGATGCCCTTCGGCTTTGCGGAGAAGCTGTTCGACAAGACGCGGATCGGGATGCGGGTGATCATCTCGCCGGACGACGCAGCCCCGGTCGAGTTTTCTCACGCGGCGCTGTTCATGCCGAACTCAGAGGCTGTCGCCGCGGCTCCGGCGCGTGCCGAGAAGCTCGCCCGCGAGGCCGCGGAGGCCGCCATGACGGCCGATGAGACGAAGAAAGCCGCCGCGGCATCGGCGCGCGAGACGGCATCGCTCAGGGCGTCGCTGCGCAAGCTGGAAACGCTCAAGACCCGTGCCGACGCCGAACTCGCCCACGCCGAAAAGGCGCTTGCGGCCGCAAAGACGGACCAGGCTAAGGCGCATGCCGAGGATCTGAGGCTCAAGGCGTCTACCAAGGCTGCGGAAGCGGGGACCCAGCTCGACACCGCAAGAACCGATGCGAAATCGAAGCTCGACGCCGCCGCTGGCGCAACGGACGCCGCCAAGGCGGCCGAGAAGAGGAAGGCCGACGCGGCAAAGGCGGCGAGCGAGGCGAAGCTCGCGCTCGAGCCAGTCTCGGTCTACATCAGCCGCGCGACGCAAAAGCTCTACGTGAGGCGCAACACGCATAAGCCGTGGGCAGACGGGGGCGAGGTGTTCGATTCGACCATTGAGGTTCCGGTCACAATCCGCAATCCCGACAAGCCGATCGGCACGCATGTGTTCACGGCGATGGCGCGCAACGGCGCCGGCTTGCGATGGGCCGCGGTGACGATCGACCATGGGGACGACGCCAAGGCCGCGCTCGACCGCATAACCATCCCGCAGGATGTGCTCGATCGCATCGCGCCGACCGCTTTGCCGAGATCCTCGATCATCGTCTCGGACGAGCCGCTGAGCCACGAGACCAACTATCGTACCGAGTTCGTCGCAGTGCTGAACAACCGGCCCCAGGGCGGCTTCGTGACGCGCCGGCCTACGGCGGCAGTCGCGAGCGGCAACTCGTGGGGCGACGTCTTCGACTTTTTTGGGAACAATCAAGGCAATACGCGGCAACGCGGCAGCCGGTACGATCGACAGGAGCAACAGGGCTGGTGGTGGTAAGACGCGGCGCGCCGCGCGGAGAACGCAAGGTCGCTTAGAGTTAGACTCAGGAGTTTACGGGGTAGACAGCTCAACCTTTGGTAGCGGACCAGTTTAGCGCGCTTACCGTTAGCGTCCTTCGTGCCCCGGCGCTTTTCGGACGCCTGCTGTTGGCGAGTGTGGATGGCTCTGTCACGCAGGCATCCGAAAACCTGCACACAAGCGGGCGTCCGGGCCGCGGCTCAAGAGACATTTAGTTTTTCTCAAACCGGCCCTTTACAGACGAAGCGGCACTAAATATTTTTTTAGATCAATACGTCCGCTTTCAGATCCCTAAGCGGGCCGCGCCGGAGATCGCTGCGTGCCCGCGGCCGGGGTCACATTACCGGAACAAGGCGCTGGCGAAAACCTGGACGGCCAATCGATAGGTTTTCCTCTCGCGTTCGGGGGCGCGCAACAAACTTGCCATCCCGGGCCTGAGCCTATTCGCCTCCAGAGGCTTCCAGGCTTTAACCAGCATCGTACAAAAAAGTACGAATCATGCGCGCGATGTTCGCTGCGGTGCGCTCTCACCCGCCGCGAGGGTTGTTTTTGCTGGCCTCAAAGCTTTGGCCCGCGGCTTGCAACTTCCTAGTCAAGTAGCACCATCGGCGGAACGATTGGGTCGAAATCATGACAGTACTGGTTTGGAAACAGCCAAAGGTGCCCGTTGCCGTCGTCGCAGTGGAACGCCTGACGATTTGCCGGGGCGGCTTGGAGGTTCTCCGCGACGTGTCGCTCACCTTCGAGGAAGGCGCGGTCACTGCGATAGTTGGCCCATCCGGAGTGGGAAAAACGACGCTCATAGCGGCATTGAACGGGCTGCTGCGACCCGCGAGCGGCACTGTCTCGGTCGCGGGCATCGGCTGTCTCAGTGGCGCAAAGGCGCTGCGCGAGGCGCGCCGGCAGACGGCGACGATATTCCAGGACCACGCCCTGATCGGCCGCCTGCCCGCCATCGATAACGTGCTCCTTGGCCTTGCCGATACCCGGCATCCTTTGTCGCTGCTGCCCTGGCCCCGGCCTTTGCGCATCCGCGCGGCCCAAGCGCTTGACGATGTGGGGCTCTTAAGCCGGGCCACCGCCCAGACCTCCCATCTTTCGGGCGGCGAGCGCCAGCGGGTGGGGATCGCCCGCGCTCTGGTGCGGCGCCCCCGCCTGCTGTTGGGCGATGAACCCTTTGCCTCTGTCGATCCGGCGCTTGCCCGCCAGCTTGGCGACCAGTTCCGCCGCCTGGTGTCAAGCCACGGCCTGACCGTCATCCTGGTGCTGCATCAGCTTCAGCTGGCCCGGACGCTGGCTGACCGCATCGTTGGCCTCGCAAATGGACGAGTGGCCTTCGACGGCCCCGCCGCCGCCTTCGATGCCGCCGCGGAGGACAGAGTTTTTTCTTCAGGCCCGCGTCATGCCGGGCCGGAGCGCCTGCCAAATCAAGAAAGGGAAGCCTTATGCTACGCAAACTGAACCGCATGGTTCTCGCCGCCGTTCTTTTGGCGAGCAGCGTCTTCTTGCACGCGTCCGGCGCGGCGGCGCAATCGCGTCCGCAAAAACTGGTTGTGGGCTTGCTCCCGGGCGAGTCCGCGCCAACCGTCATGCGGCTGAACGAGCCGCTACGTGCCTATCTGGAAAAGCGGCTGGGCTTGCCGGTGGAGCTGGTGGTCGGCGCCAACTACGCCGCGACAGGCGAAGCGTTGCGCTTTGGGCGGCTCGACATCGCCTATCTTGGGCCCGTGACCTACATCCTCAGGAGCCGCAGCGCAAAATTGGAGCCCTTCGCCCGCCCGTCCCACGAGGGTGTAGGCCCCACATTCCAAGCCGTGATTATCGTTCCAGCCGATAGTCCAGCCAAGACGCTGGCCGATCTCAAGAGCGGCGAAATTGCCTTCGGCGATCCGGCCTCGACCTCGGGCACCTGGGTTCCACGCTACCAGCTTCTGGAGGCGGGCCTTGTATCGGGGCGCGATTACACGCTGCGGGTCTTGGGCGCCCACGACGCGGTGGCGCTGGCCGTCGCCAACCACAAGGTCGCGGCGGGCGGCCTTTCAATGCCGATCTACAACCGGCTGCTGAAGGAAGGCAAGATCGATCCCCAGCTGGTTCGCGTCCTAGCCGAGTCGCCAGCCATCCCCGAATATATGTGGACCTTCCGCGAGGGGCTCGACCCGGCGTTCAAGGAGGAGATTCGCAAGGCATTTATCAACGTCACCGATCCGGAGGCGCTGAAGGTGTTCCGCGCCGAAGCCTTCATTCCTTGCGTCGATTCAGATGTGGATCGTGTGCGCACCTGGATCGCGGCGATCCGCGCAGCCAACCCTGACGCGGTTCCGGCTCAGCAATGATCCGCGAAGAATTTCATCCAGAAATGGCAGCCGTCCTCGCGGATGGCCGCCGCAGGCTACGCAACACCGCTGGGCTATGGGCTGCGGGTGTGCTGATCGTTGCGTGCGCGTTCGCGTATGGCGGCGCCTTCGATTTGCGCCGCTACGCCGAGGCGCTACCCACGATCCTTCAGCTCGCCGCCGATGCCTTGCCGCCGGACTTCAGCCGCTGGCAGAATTGGGGCCGGCCGCTTCTGGAAACGCTTTCGATGAGCATTGCCGGAACGGTGCTCGGCGCCGCCGCGGCGCTGCCGCTGGGCGCGTTTTCCGCCCGCAACGTGGTGCATCAGGCTTGGCTCAGAGAGCCGGTGCGGCTGTTTCTCAATGTCTTGCGCTCGATCCCCGGTTTGATCTGGGGCGTGATATTCGTCGCTGCGGTCGGCTTCGGCCCGCTGCCCGGCATCCTGGCGCTCGCCGCTCACTCGACCGGCATGCTCGGCAAGTTCTTCGCCGAGATCGTGGAGCATGCCGATCCCGGTCCTGGCGATGCGCTGCGCAGCCATGGCGTATCCCGCCTTGGCGTTTTGCGCTTTTCCGTCCTGCCGCAGATCTTGCCCCGGCTGGTGGACGTGACCGTCTATCGCTGGGAGCATAATCTGCGTGCGGCTACCACCCTGGGCGTAATCGGGGCAGGCGGCCTCGGCCTCGAGATTATCACGGCGTTCCACCTGTTTGAATACCGCGAGGCTTCGGCGCTTATCATTGTGCTGCTGGGCCTGGTGACATTGATAAACATTGCCGGAGCCCATTTTCGCGCCCGCTTCCTGGGCGCTGAGTGAAAGGCTTCGCGCCATCCGGCGGCCTGAGCGTGTGGAGCGCGCGTTTTTCCGGCCCGGAGACCGCAGCAACCGCTTACAGTCCGTCTTGCCACGGGGCGGGCCGGCGCACTTCAGCCCACAGCGGGCTGGCGATAGCACGGCCGATCTGTTCGAGCAGGGTCAGAACTCCCTCATAACCGCATAGGGCATGACTGCGGTCGTGATTGATCTCCAGCCACGGAATACGCGCGCGGCGCGCCGAATAGAGGGCGCCCCCACCGCCTAGGACGATGTCTGCCTTGCCTGAGCGAAGCAAAGACTCCAGTTCACCGTCTCCCAACTTCTGGATCATCCGTATCTTGACGCCTGCCACTTCAGCCACCTTGCGCCATGTGGCCTTCTTCGTTATGAAGCGGCACGGCCCATTCCGATTGGCGATACCCGCCGCCTCGCGGGCGGTCCCTGCCTTTGCTGCCGGAAGCGTTCAGATTTCCTGCTCGTCCAGAGCGAGCCTGTTACCATCGCTTCCGCGCATGGAGCGGCGCAACCACAAGGGGGGAACGCCTTTCATGAGCCGCTGCAAATTGCTGATCACGTCGTCGATGGTGCGGACTGCGGTGCTTTTCACCGGAAAAACGCGCAAATCGTGCACGCGCACGGCAGCCAGATCGCTGAGCCCCAAAGTGAACAGCACCGAGCAGCCCTTCAACGCTTGGACGCGCTCGACCAAAGGATCGCGCCCTGTCCCATCGTCGTCGCCCATATCCTCCATGACGCAGCGGCCATCGGCGCCGCCCTTGCCCCCGCCGATCCCCTTTTTGCCGCTTGGCGTGAAATGGATTACATCGACGAATTCGGAAGCATCGCGGGCAACGTCGTAGAACACCACCTGTCTGGCGGCGGCGAAGTTTGCGTCCACATTGACGAGGCTGTTGGTGGTGACGGCGACTCTAAGATGCGGAGTGTCCATGGCTCGATCCTTTAGGCGGGTTGGGGAACATATCAGGTCATTGGCTGGCCGATGACGATCGTCTCGCGGCCGAAACGCCAGCGAAAGCTCGCAGGCAACGTGACGCCATCGGGCGTGCGGGCGCGCCACCGATCGAGCTCCGCCAGCGGCAGCTTATCGCCCGTGAGCGCCTCAGCCGGAACGATGTGAAGAACGTTCCCTGCGGTGATGAAAAAGTCGATCGGATAGAGCGCGCGGTTCTGGTAGCTCGCGCCGATTTCGATTTCGAGCGCATCGCCCGCTGTCCGCGTCTTCGGGTTGTCGCAATCGAAGCGGAAATGGCGGTTGAAATGATATTTCCGCTGAAATTGGTAGAGGACGCGGTCTTCGTCGGCGAAGCGCTTGATCTCTGCAACGATGTCGAAGAAATACTCCGAGAGCATCGCTTCGACATAGGCGCCGGGATAAGGCTGGCGCAGCGATTCCAGATAATAGGCTACGGCGGATTCTAGGAGAACAAGGCCGGCCGGAGTGATCTCCAGTGTCAACGTCATCCGGTTGATGGCGCCGTTGATTTTGACGATGCCGTCCTCGGTCTCGATGTGTCCGTGGGGATGGAAGGCCACCGCGCGCGCGATGCGCAAGATGCGGTAGAGTTCGGCCACCAGCTTTTCTGTCATCGTCGAGCGCGGCAGGCTGAGATAACGCTGCCAGCTTGGCCCGGCCTCGCCTGGAAACCTTTGCGATTCAAGATAGGCGTCCAGCACCATGAAGGCCCCGCAAACTCCGCCCACCCGCTGGTACAGGCCGTCCGCAGGTTCTGGCGCGGCGAAATGCAAGCTCTTCCGCTTCGAGTAAAGCTCGATCTGCCGGTATTCGGGCAGCGCCAAGCGGTTTCGCGGACCGGCAGCAAGGCTGGCGGCTAGATCGTGCAGCAGCATGGTGGCTCGCAGGTCGATAATGGGACGATTTCGCGCGCGGCGAGGGTGGGACGGGGGACGGCGCCCCCGCCCCGGGGAAGGCTCCTTACCAGGTATTCAGGAGCCACTCGCGGTCCTTGTTGTACTCCATGTGCACAAACATGGCGTTCGCGATGGCCTCGCCGAGCAGCATGGCGCCTTGATAGCCCATGGTCGGATGGCGATAGAGGCCAGCGCGGTCAAATGTGGGGAAGCCAACGCGCGCCATCGGGATGTTATTGTCGATGGCGACGTACCGGCCTTTTGAGTGCCCGAGGATCAGGTCGATCTTCTTGTCCTTATCGGTGGCGCGCTTCTCCAGCTCCCAAAGGTCGGCATTGCAGACGACCTCCATGTCCCAGTTTACTTTCGACTTGAGCGCAAGGATGCGCGGGTCTTTTTTGTACCTGGTGTTGTCGTCGCCAAGCAGCAGCAGGACAGGCTTCAGCTCCACTTCAAGGCAAAACTCGGCAAGGCCGATGACGAGATCGGGATGGCCGAACAGAGCCACCTTCTTGTCGGCGAAGAACATATGCGCGAGATCTTGCAGCGCATCGAGAGCGACGCCCCGTTCCTTGACAATGGAATCCGGGATCGGCTTGCCGGTGAGGCGGCTGATTTCTTCCAGCATGGCGTCGGTATTCGCGATGCCATAAGGCGTGGAAACCAGCGAGCGCGGCACGTCGAACTGCGTTTTAAGATAATCGGCCGCGCTGGCGCCTTCGTATCTCGCAAGCGCTAGCGATGCGAGTGCGTTGGTTGAGCCCGCGATATCCTCGACGGTCGTGCGCCCATGCGTGTGGATCGACTTGTCCGGCAGCATCGGCGAGTCGAAATCCTCGGTGTCCATGAAGAACGTCGCATCCACGCCCATCTCTCTCATGTAGCGCTTGAGCAGCGTCAGGTCGCCCGGATTGATCCAGCCCGGAAAGACGTTGAGCTTGCCGTTCGGTGCCGTCTTCGGGGCAGCTATGCTCTTGAAGATGGAGAGCACGCACTCCGAATAGCCGCCGACTTGGCTGTTCTTGAAGCTCGGCGTATGGACCGGCACGACATGGATCTTCCGGCCGGGGAATTCCGCCTCCAGCGCCCTGTTGCAATAGGTGATGCTGCCCTCGACGTCGTCGCCGATGACCTCGGTCGAGCAGGTGGTGATGACGGGGATCACCCGGAGGTGAGGATAGCGCCTGGCAAGAACCATCACGCCTTCCTCGATACGCTTGTGGCCGCCGAACACCGCCGAATCCTCATGCAGCGAGGTCGAGGCGATGTCGAAATTCTCCTTGAAATGCTGAGCAAACAGGAGCCGCACGAACATCGAGCAGCCTTGGCCGCCGTGAACGAGCGGAATGCAGTCTTTTACGCCGATGCCGGCATATTGGGCGCCAGCCGGCTGGCAGTCGTACATCGGGTTGATGATGCCTGCCCGTTCCTTGTTGATGACTTCGCAACCCATGGAAATACCTTTCAGATGGATAGGGGCGGCCCGAATCCGGGCCGCTCTGCCGCTCAGTAGAGCGAATGGCTGAGTTCGTGGTTGAGCGACTTGGTGATTGAGAACTCCACCAGCTTGTCTTTGAGGCCGGCCATCAGATCGCGGATCTGCTCCGGGCCTAATTCCTTGATCCACGGGAACCGCTCGTTGAAGTCGGAGACCATGATCTTGGCATCGGCGTAGAACAGCCGGTCCATCGGGGTTTCGAGCTTCGGCACACCGCCGGTCAGCATATCGGTGGCGGTCTTCACGATGCCGTCGATATTTTCCTGGCGGTCCCAAGCCCTGGAAAAGAACTGCCACAGGCAGCGTTCCTGCACGTAGCCGAAGAGTTGATCGGTCTTTTCGGTGCTCATGCCGCGGCCTCCAGGACAGGAGCTTGGGCGCTGCCTCGGATGTCTTTTGCGGCAAGTTTCAAAAGCGGGTTGTGCACGGCGTTGTACATGTCCCGCGCCAGGTTCACGAAGCCTTCGAAGCCCATGTATGGGCCGTTGTGGTAGCCGTGGCCGTTGACGTAGGGGATGTGCATCTTCTTGACCAACTCGCCGACGCGGGGGCCCGTGAAGATGACGTCCGGCTTGACGAGTTCGAGGATCTCGAAGAACTCAAGCTCATTGCCGTCGTCGACGTAGTAGGTGCCCTGGCGGCCGCGAGCGATAACCTTCTCGAAGTCCTCCTGATGGCCGAACTTCGAGGACATGGCGACCACCTCGACGCCGAGGTCGTCCTCGACTGACTTCGTCCAGTGCCAAAGGCGCGGGCCGCCGGTCCAGATCGCCATCTTGGCGCCTTTCAAGCGCTCCTTGTACCAATCGAGCTGTGGCTTCCATTTCGCGTATTCGTCCGCGATCAATTCCTCGCCTTTGTCCTCGATGCCGAAGAAGGCACAGATCTTGCGGATGCCTTCGGCCATATAGTTGAAGCCCCACGAGTCTATGTCGAGGCGGGGAATGCCGTATTGCTTCTTCAACTCATTGGCGATGTAGCCGGAGGAGCGGGCGCAGTTGACGACGTTGAGTTTCGCGCGGTGCATGCAGCGCAGGTCGTCATAAGTGCCGTTGCCGGTGAAGTGGGCGATCACCTGAATGCCAAGGCGATCCCAATATTTCTGCAAGAGCTGGGTGTCGCCTTGGATGTTGAAGTCGCCGATGAAGTTCATCGTGTGTTCGCTGGTGATCTCAGGCTCCAGCGTGCCCACCTTCTCGTTGATCCAGCCGATATTGAGCACATGGTGACCCTTCGACTGAGACACGCCCGAAAAGCCGGGGCATTCGACGCAGAAGATGTCCACGTCCGGACGCTCGCCCATCACCTTCTTGGCCACAGCCTTGATGTCGTCGCCGATGAGCGCCGTCGGGCAGGTGGTGTAGACGAACATGCGCTTGATGCGCGGCATCTCGTCGAAGGCTTCGTTGATCGACTTTTCCAGCCGCTTGTCGCCGCCGAAGACGATGTGGCTTTCCTTCATGTCGGTCGACCACACGTACTTCATATTGAAGTGGCCGTTGTCGGTCGGATAGCGCTTGGTGTGCCAGGTGTCGTAGGCGCAGCCGATGGGGCCGTGGATCATCTGGATGGTGTCTTTGAGCACGCCGCCGATCACGAGCTTGGCGCCGCAGAACGCGCAGCCGCGCTCCGACAGCGTGCCGGGGATCGTCTGGGCGTTGGAGATGGGAAGGAAGTCGCGGGTATCTTCCCCGTCTACCTTCAAATAGATGTGCTTCTCGCGTTCAGGAATGTCCTTGTCGCATTTCAGAAGTACCATGGGCATGGTGGTGTATCCTTGACCGATGCAGGGCTATAGTGAGATGCGTCTGTCCGTTACCTGGAAACGGAAGCTGCTGGTCGTCCTAAGCGCAGGAAGCGTGCCAAACTTGCGGAAGCCGCCGGAAATCCAGGCGCGGCAGGCATTTTCAGAGGCGAGGGCCGGACCTGTCAGAAAACCCAGGAAAATTGGCGTTCCAAACGGTACGATTTGAATCGCAAAAGTTCGCCGCGGTGCTCCGTATGCCTCGCGGACTAGGGCCTCTTTCCGGCATGTCTTTCCCCGAAAGTACGGTTTTGTACGCGCCAAACACGATTTGGCGGGCCGTCTCTCATCGGCGAAAGGAGCGGACCGTGGGTTTGCCGCCGGGAAAGCACCCTGGCACGCCGGTTGCTCTAAGCCTCGCAAGTAAAGTTTGGAGGCGAGCCAGCTATGGAAAGTGAAACCCGCGAAGCAAGTCCGGCCCAAGCGCAGAGTGCGCCAGGCCAGAGCCTCCGCGTTGCCGTCGCCAGCCGCGATGGCGTTCGCATCAACCTTCATTTCGGCGCGGCGGAGGAATTCCTGGTGTTCGACGTCACCGCGGAGGGCGCCACGCTCGTGGAACGCCGCGGCGTCGCAAGCCATGCGCGCCCAAGCGATGAAACCGAGCGCGTCACCATCTGCCGCATGCTCGCCGATTGCAAGGTGCTGCTAGTCGAGAAGGTCGGCGCCACCCCTCAGGAAATGCTGGCCGCTGCGGGGATCGAAGGCACCGATCTGTACGCGGGCAAACCCATCGGCGCTGCGCTCGTCGAACTGTTCGCCGCTAAGTCCGCCCGGCAGTCCGATGCCCCGGTCGATGCGTCCGGCTTTCGCCTGGCGCACGCCATGCTGCGCGTCGCCGACCTCGAACGCTCGATCGATTTCTACACGCGGCTTCTCGGCATGCAGGTGCTGGAGCACCGCGATCACAAAAAGAACCAGTTCAGCCAGGCCTATCTCGGCTACGCGCCCGGCTTCTCGCAAATGGTTCTGGAGCTGGTGGCAAACTGGACGCGCGAGGAGCCCTACACGCTTGGAGACTCCTTCGGACACATCGCCATCCAGGTTTCCGGCATCACCGCCCTTTGCGAGCGGCTCGCGGTGGCCGGCACACCCATACCGCGCCCGCCGAGCACCCAGCGGCACGGCAACAACATCATCGCTTTCATCGAAGACCCCGATGGACACCGCATCGAGCTGGTGCAGCTCCCCGCGAGCGAGCCCGGTGCCCAAGCTTCCCCATTGCAACAGTAGGAGACATCATGTCCGTCGAATCCGCCATCGCATACATCACCCGCATGCGCGACGATAAGGATTTCCATAAAGCCGTAAATGAGAAGAGCGAGGACGAGGCCGCAAGCTGGGCCTTCATCAAGGAAAGCGGCTATGATTTCACGCTGGCCGAGTTCAAGGAGGCGCAGGACGCGGTCTACAAGCAGTTCGGCATGACACCTATGTAATGCGTCCCCGGCGCAAAATTTTGCGCTTCGAATCTCATCCCGCCCAGGGTTCCGCCTCGCATTCACGCAACCATGAGCACGGCGATTGCCGCAAGCTGCCTCGAATGCTAAGGTTCAGGAACAAGAACAAAATGGGAGGATGATATGCGAGAAATAAAAGGAAGCTGCCTTTGCGGGAAGGTCCGCTATTCGGCGAACACTGAGCCTGCCATGGTGGCAGTATGTCACTGCAAGAACTGCCAGAAACAAGCCGGCTCGGCCTTGTCCATCGTCGTTGCCGTTCCGAAGGCAGCTCTATCCGTTCAAGGACAGCTCAAAACCTACCATGACGTTGGCGATAGCGGCCTGCCCGTCGACCGGAATTTCTGTCCCGAATGCGGCTCGCCTGTCACGACGGACGCGGCTGCCGTCCCCGGTTTAACATTCATCAAGGCCGGCACCCTCGACGACACGAGCTGGCTCGACCCCAAAGTGCATGTTTATTGCGATAGCAAGCAAGCGTGGACGCCCATTCCAGAAGGCAGCCAAGCATTTGCGAAAATGCCTGGGTAGTGTGTTGAGCGATGCGCGGCTTTTGCGGCGTTCTCGGGACCTGGGCGGGGAACTGCGCCAACGCAGGTGGGGAGGCTAAAGCCAAGCTGCGGCGGCACGCGCGAGACGAGGCGCTCAAGTTCCGGCCGCCGCAGCTTGGGCAAACGGACGGCCTGAGCTTATCAGCAATTCGGCATCCTTACCGCAATCCGCGCAAAGGTAGCGGCGCGCGCCGCGCGGCCGCTACCGGTTATAGGACAGCACGGCGTTGCGCTTGGCGTGGAAGTACTTCGCCACGCGCTTGGCCATGCCTCCTGAAAGGGTGACGCCATACTTTTCCGCAGCGGCTGCCAGCTGCTCCTCCGTCATCCCCTGAAGCGACGCTACGCCTGCGGAGACCATGGCCATCACACGCTTGCGAAGCGCGGTGTCGCCGGCGCTGGCCAGCCAGCCGTTGCGCAAGCTGCCGGGAACATAGTCCGCACCATCGCCCGGGAAAACGTACCCGCTATCGTGGGTCTTAATCGCCGCCGCTATGGCGATATCGGCCAAGATCAGGAAGTATTGCTCCTTTGCGCCCAGTTCGCTCATGCAGCCTTTCCCTCTTTGTAAGCTTCGACATTCCGGAATTTCTTGTAATTGAGGCCGTGTTTTTCCATCCGGAGGCCAAGGATGCGCCGCGTCAGCCCAAGCTCCTTGGCGGCTTCGGTCATGTTGCCTTGGTGGGTCTTGAGCGCCTCCACGATCATCTCGTATTCGACCGCTTCAAGCTTTGCCTCAAGCGTGCAGCCGAACGCGGTACCAGTCTCCGCCGAGGTCTGCAGCGACGGCGGCAGGTTGTAGCCATGGATGACGCCGTCCTCGGCCAGGATTACGGAGCGCTCGATCACGTTCTCAAGCTCACGCACATTGCCCGGCCAATGATAGGCCATCAGCATGTTGAGCGCGGGCGTGGAGATGCGTTTGACGTCTTTGCCGGTCTCGGCGGCGAATTGGGTCACGAAGTAATCGGCGAGCGAGATGATATCGCTGCCCCGCTCGCGTAGCGGCGGAATGGTCATGGGGAAAACGTTCAGCCGGTAATACAAATCCTCGCGGAACGTGCCTTTTTCCATCATCTCGATGAGGTTGCGGTTAGTCGCGGCAATGATGCGCAGGTCGACCTTGACGGGCCGCGATCCACCGACCCGCTCGAAGGTCTTCTCTTGCAGCACCCGGAGCAGCTTCGCCTGCATGGGAAGGCTCAACTCGCCGGCCTCGTCGAGAAAGATCGTGCCGCCATCGGCCATCTCGAAGCGGCCTTTGCGCATGGCCGTGGCGCCCGTGAACGAGCCCTTCTCATGACCGAACAGCTCGCTCTCGACGATACTTTCCGGCAGCGCGGCGCAATTGAATTTTACGAACGGCCCTTCGGCGGAGAGCCCGTTATAATGGATAGCGTTGGCCACCAGCTCCTTGCCAACGCCGCTCTCGCCAAGGATCAGCACCGTCGCTTTGGCGCCGGCCACCTTATGAATGAGCTCGTAGACCTCTTTCATGGGCTTCGAATTGCCGATGATGTTCGATGGCTTGAAACGCTCCTTGAGCGCGTTCGAGAGGCGGCGGTTCTCGTTTTCCAGCCGCACCTTGTCGATGTTCTCTTGAAGGTACAGCTCCGCGGCGGGCGCGATCATCGAAGCGATAGTCGCAAGCAGTTCGACGTCCTGCTTCAAGAGCCGCCTGTTCATGTAAACGCGCTCGGCGCTGATCGTGCCGAGCACTCTCTTGCCATGCAGGATCGGTACGCAGAAGAACGAGGTGTTCATGTTGGCGCCGCCGGCGGAGCTCATGGTATCGCCGAGGCAGCCGGGGTGATCGCGCAGCCGCGGCACAATGAACGGCTTGCCCGCTTCGACTACCTTGCCGGTGATGCCTTCGCCGGGGGCGTAGATGCCCCGCGCCTTCTGTTCCTCGGTGAGCCCGAAGCTCTCATGAAGGAAAATCGTCTCGGATTGGCGATCGTATAGCGTCACCATCGCCCGGACGATCTTGAGCCGCTGCCGCATCACCTTCAGCATCACGGCGAGCGAGGATGCCAGGTCTTCGCTTTCGGTGATGATTTGGCTGATTTGGAACAGGATTGGCAGAACATTGACACGGCACTCGCCGGTGAAGCAGTGGGTGAAGTCATCGGCAAAATCGTCGATGTCGACAGCGACCGTGCGGTCCATGTGCATTTGGATGCGCCTCAGCGAAGAACGGAAGGTGATATTGCAAGCGTAGTGCCAGGACTTCGAGGCCCGGCATCCCCGTTATGGCCACTCCTGCAATTCCAATGGCAACGGTGACTCGTCCGGTCCATGCGCTTTGCCGCCTCTTGCTAAAATTAAGCCGGTCCTAACCCCGGCATCCGCCGAAACGTACATCCGCGAACGAATCGATCTCCTTCCGTCCTCGAATGTACGAAACGTTCTCATGCAAACATCTTGCCAAAGCTATATCTCATAGGGAATAGCTTTTGGCCTGCCGCTTGCTAGGATTGGGGCATGGACATTGCCGTGAGGATCTCCGATGCCTGCTTCCGCCGTGCAACTCAATGCGGTTCCCGCCTGCAAGATCTGTACGATCCGTCTGGAGGAGCTTTGCTACAAGCGCGCCTGGTGGTTCCGCGCTTTCAGAGAAGTGCTAGCCACCGGAATTCGCCTATTTGCCATTGCCTTGAGGGTCAAAACCGGTGAGGACAAGCCGCGCTCGAAGGTCTGCCGGCGCTGCTTGCGGTTCCGAAAGAATGCGCTCAAGCGGCGCTCGCCGCTCTTCAACTGGCTCGATGGCTATCTCAACCCGCTTTTCAACCGGGTGCGCGACTCGCTGCTGACGCCCGCGGAACTGGAGCAAGCCCGTGCGCTAGCGCGCTCCCGCGCCGATCCAGATTTCACGGAACCGGCGGCTGGCACGTCCTTTGCTGTATCTATAGCGATACAGGAGAGATCCCGATGAAACACGAGGACGTCCTCGCTCTGCTCAACGAGCCAGCCTGCGCGCACAACAAAAAGTCGAAATCAGGCTGCGCCAAACCGCAGCCTGGCGCAACCCAGGGGGGCTGTTGCTTCGATGGTGCGCGGAACGCGTTGCTGCCTATCGCGGATGCCGCCCACATCGTGCATGGCCCGATTGGTTGCGCCGGCTCGTCGTGGGATAATCGCGGCACCCGTTCGAGCGGCGCAGACACCTACCGCATTGGCATGACCACCGATCTTTCCGAGATTGACGTGATCTTGGGGCGCGGCGAGAAGCGGCTCTACCGGGCGATCCGGCAAGCCGTCGAGACCTATAAGCCGGCCGCTGTATTCGTCTACAACACCTGCGTGCCGGGCTTGCAGGGCGACGACATCGAAGCCGTCGCCAAAGCCGCAGCGGAAAAGTTCGGCGTGGCCGTGGTGCCCGTGGATTGCGCGGGCTTTTACGGCAACAAGAACCTCGGCAACCGCATCGCCGGCGACGTGATCTATAAGCACGTGATCGGAACACGCGAGCCGGATCCAGTGCCCTCCGCCGCCGGGCGGCCTGGAATACAAACCTACGACGTAAATCTCATTGGCGAATGGAATGTCGGCGGCGAATTCTGGAACGTCGCTCCGCTCTTCGATGAATTGGGCTTGCGCATCCTCTGCACCTTCTCAGGCGATTCCCGGTTCCGCGAGGTGCAGACCATGCACCGCGCAAAGGCGAACATGGTGGTCTGCTCCAAAGCCATGCTGCACGTCGCGCGCAAGCTGCAGAAGGATTACGGCACGCCGTTCTTCGAAGGCAGCTTCTACGGCGCGGCCGACACTTCACAAGCGTTTCGCGAGTTCGCCAAACTGCTTGGCGATCCGGATCTGAGCGCGCGCACCGAAGCGCTCATCGCCCGCGAGGAGGCTAGGCTTGAGGCAGAGCTGGCCCCGCTTCGCAAGCGTCTTACCGGCAAGCGCGTGCTGATCTTCACCGGCGGTTACAAATCCTGGTCGGTCGTGTCGGCCATGCAGGATCTCGGCATGGTGGTGGTTGCGACTGGCACCGAGAAGTCGACCGAGGAGGACAAGGCACGCATCCGGGCGTTGATGGGGCCGGACGCGCTCATGATCTCAGACAACGATCAGACCGCCCTCATCAAAACTTATCGCAATTGCGAGGCCGACATTTTGATTGCCGGAGACCGCTATATCTATCCAACGCTAAAGTCGCGCATCCCCTTCCTCGACATCGATCACGTCCGCCGCATCGGTTATGCCGGCTATGACGGCCTGATCGAGCTAGCAAAGAACCTCGACCGGGCGGTTCATTCACCGGTGTGGGAGCAAGTTCGTAGCCGGCCCGCCTGGGCGCGGGCGGCTTGAGGGCGCTCTCATGGCCGAAATCGTTTTTCCCTCCAAGGCGCTCGCCGTAAACCCGCTGAAAGCCAGCCAGCCGATTGGCGCGTCCCTCGCTTTTCTCGGGCTGGCCGATGCGATGCCGCTGGAGCATGGCGCGCGCGGCTGCGCAGCCTTCAATAAGCTGTTTTTCATGCGGCATTTCCGCGAACCCATCGCGTTGCAGACCACGGCCATGGATCAGATGATGACGGTTCTTGGCGCAGACGGCAATGTCGTAGAGGCGCTCTCTACCATTTGCGCCAAGAATCCGCCTGCTGTCATCGGGCTGATTACGACCGGTCTTTCGGAAAGCCAAGGCGCCGATATTCCTCCAACCATAGCGGCATTCAGGGCGGCCTACCCGCAGTACAATAACGTTTCGATCATCCCGGTGAGCGCTACCGACACGCTCGGCAATTTGGAAACCGGCTTCGCATTGGCGGTCGAGGCAATCATCGCGGCGCTGGCGCCATCGTCCCCCTCCCCGCCCCGTCTCCCGCGAAAGGTCAACGTACTGACCTCGGCGATGCTCACCCCGGGCGATGTCGAAGCGATCAAGGACTGGATAGGTGCCTTCGGCCTAGCGCCCATCGTATTGCCCGACATTGACGACTCCCTCGGCGGCCATCTGATCGACGCCGGTTTTTCGACGCTGACGTACGGCGGAACGCCCCTCGATATGATAGCGGACATGGGGAGGAGCATCGCCACCCTCGTGATCGGCCACTCTCTGAACCGCGCCGCCGATCTGCTGAGAGCCAGAACCAATATTCCCGATTATCGCTTCGCGAGCATTATGGGGCTCGAAGAGTGCGACGCCTTCACGGCCGCCCTTGCGGAGATCTCGGGCCGCGAAGTTCCCGCCGTCATCGAGCGAAAGCGCGCGCAGCTGCAAGACGCGATGGTGGATTGCCAGTTCCAGCTGGGGGGCGCGCGCGCTGCCGTCGCCGCCGATCCCGATTTGCTTGCCGCAATCGCTGGTTTTCTAACTTCCCTTGGCGTCGAGGTCGTCGCCGCCGTCGCGTCCGTGCGCGCCGACCATCTTTCTCAACTCCCCATCGAGAGCGCCGTCATCGGAGATCTCGAAGATTTTGAGTGGCTTGCCCGCGAACAAGGGGCCGAGTTGATAATCACCAACTCTCATGGCGCTGAGATCGCCGGGCGGCTTGGAACGGCATTCTTGCGCGCCGGCTTTCCCATCTACGATTCCTATGGCGCCCACGCGCGCACCTGGATCGGCTATGCGGGAAGCCGCCAGCTCCTCTTCGACATCGCCAACCTCTTGGCTGGTCATTACCAGGAAATCGCGCCTTACCGTTCCCGGTATTGGCAAGGAACCCCGCGCGACCTCGAAACCGTGAGGGACATCTCATGTTAAAAATCGCGTTCGCTTCCACCGATCGCGTGCACGTGGACCTGCATTTCGGCGGTGCCGAGAGCCTGGCGATCTTCGACGTTGCGCCAGGCCGCGCCGATCTTGTTGGCTTCGCCGAATTCGCCAAAGCCGAGCAAGCTGGCAGCGATGGCCGAGCCGGATTGACCGGCACCGCTAAAGATAAGGTGATCCCCAAACTCGACTTTGTGCAGGGATGCGCCGCGGTCTATGCCGCGTCCATCGGCGCGTCGTCCATACGCCGGCTGATGGCCTTGGGTATTCAGCCAGTCATTGTCGATAATGGACACGAGATATTAGACCTCTTGAACGAGGTCAGCCTAGCGCTTGTCTATGGCGGCCTAGCCTGGGTCGACCGCGCCAGAGCCAAGGCAGGCCAGTCGCCGGAACTGGCCGCGGTTGCGCCCGCAACGGCAACGCATCGCCTTATCAGCTCAGTCGACGAGTTGGAGTAAGGGCACGATGAAACTGGCAGCATCCAATCTCGTTCTTCCCGCCTTCGACCACGCCGATTTGCTGCCGCTCTTGAATAGTGTTGGGATCGGAGGCTTGGAAGTCGCTCCCTGCCACACCTGGCCGGAACCTTGGGAGGGCGTTACGGCTGGCGCGGTCACCGCCTACCGTAAGGCAGCAAGTTCCGCGGGATTGAGCGTCGTGGGACTGCATTCCTTGCTGGCCGGCCGGCCCGATCTCGGTTTGTTCGATATGCCCGGGATGGGCGGACGCACCATCGATTATCTCGTGCGCCTGTCGGCCATTTGCCGGGACCTTGGAGGCAAGACACTGATTCTGGGACCGAGATGGCGGCGGCGTCTCACTGACAGGGTGGCCTGGCTGCAAGGCCGGGCATTTCTGGAGCTCTTGCTGCCGCGCATCGAGGACCACGGCACGGTGCTGTGCTTTGCTCCGCTCGCTCCAAAAGATGGCGATTTTTGCACGACGGCCCGGGAATGCTACATGCTTGTCAACGCGATCGATCATCACTCCTTCGGCCTTCATTTGGGCGCGGCCGGATTGGCCGCAAACGGCGAGATGGGACACGCGACCTTCGCCGCGGTGCGCGGCCGTCTTGAGCATTTCCACGCGGACGAGCCTGACATGGACGCGCTAGGAAGCTCCGGACGGATAGATCATGCCGATTTACGCCGGCATTTGGCGGCCATCAGCTACACTGGCTGGATCTCGCTCGTTCAGCGGAACCGGCCCGGCTTCAATCTTTTCGCTGCCTTGACGCAGGGCGCCAACTTCGCTGCCAACCGGTATCTTCCGGCGGGCGCGCATTGATGCCGCAGGCTGCGAATTTAGTTTGGCCAGTGCCGCTACGAGCTATATTCTAATAGATATAGCTTAATCAGGAAGCTGTTTACTGGCCGGTGCGCGCGAGCCCGGCTGTGCGTCGGCTAAAGGGAGCGCGTTCCGCGCATGCGTGGATACTCTCATGAACGGACTTAACTTACGCGAGACACCCGGACTAACCATGCATCCCAGGCCGGTGCTTCCACGCATCGTAGCTATTCAAGGAGCTTCACGTCACTTGATTCAGGCGCTTTTGTCACAGGCCGCTAGCACTTGGCGCGCCAAAGGTTTGCGCATCGCAGGTGCTGTGGAGGAATTTGTTTACGAGCCAGGAAACGGGTGGGAAAACGTGGTGCTTCGCGACCTCAAGACCGGAGCCCGCTTCCAGATCAAGCAGGACCTGGGTCCCGGCTCGGTCTCCTGTGCGCTCGATGCCGCCGGTCTCGCCAGTGCCTGCGCAGCCATCGAAGCGGCAATCGAAGCAGGCTGTGACCTTGCGATCATCAGCAAGTTCGGCAAGCAGGAAGCGGAGCGCAGCGGGCTGGCAGGCGCGTTTCAGGCGGCGATTGCGGCAGGCGTACCGATTGTCACCTCGGTGGCTCCTGCAATGACCGAAGCATGGAACGCGTTCGCCAATCCCTTGACCATGTTCGCCGAGCCGGATTTCGATGCGATTGAGACTTGGCGGCAGAAGGTAACACAGGCAAATACGATCTCGACAGCTTACGCTTAGGGACTTTTTTG
>Ga0326728_10006605_pt1 | contig 30985 bp, 26 predicted proteins | sample MB3enrmetagenome_FD_207602 | JGI IMG/M metagenome (GOLD analysis project Ga0326728, IMG submission 207602) | Lab enriched peat soil microbial communities from McLean, Ithaca, NY, United States - MB31MN | ecosystem: Environmental > Terrestrial > Soil > Wetlands > Peat | place: USA: New York...
GGAATCTAATGATAAAAACCATAACTATGTGAAATTGATCATACCCAGAAAAAGTGACAGTTCGGGATGTTGAACGTCAAGGTGTATCGGAATAGTGCTGTACCAGACTTGTGCATTCGGCGGAACGAGGCTCGTCCAGGTGCGGGTGTTTCATAGTCCCCAAGGAACCCAATTATCGAACAATAAGTAATGTTCTCTTACGATGAACGGAGGTTGGCATTTCCGAAAACAGGGTCTTTTGGAATTAAACTGCCACAAATCCCGATTCCCGTATATTCTATCCCTTTTCTGATGTAAAAATGAAATCGATTTTACGTCGAACGGATTTCCACTTAATGAGAATTAAGTGGAAAATTGCCTCACGTAAACTGACGTAGATATCTACGTAGGTATTCAAAACCCTGTTCTAACGAATTCCGCCAAAATTCCTCGAAAAATTGATGTCGAATTCTATTCGCGTACTCATACGGTGCCGGCACTTTCGCCCCACTCTCTTGCCACTTTAATAACCCAACATTTTGACCTTATACCATGGAATCCCTACAGATGCCAATGAACCCGGGGACAATAGGTGCCCGCAGAGCGAAATACGACGACGAAAAAATCACCAGAATTCGCCAAAGAATAGAGGTCGTGTTCGGCAGCGCGAGTACCATGAATGACGCGGCGTTATGCGAAAGGTACAATATCACTCCGGACGGGGAGCTGCTTATGACTCTTCGATGATAACTCCAAGGATCACGGACGATACCGAGGATAACCTCGTATCACGAGAGCCCCCCAAACGAGTGGGTTCGACATAAAACCGTGTTTTTGGTTTCCCACCAGGGATACTGTCTTCTTACAGAGATGAGATCCGAATCTGCTTTACTAAGGCTCTATGAATAAGTGCTGATGACAGATTTGTATTTCAAAAACAACGTCTTCTAGAATTCGGCAGTTCATGAGTTCGTGTTTTTGTTCGGGGCTGTAACACGATATTGTCATTAATGTGGAGATCCATTTCGTCAAAAGGTCGGATTATTGGATATGAGTGCTGTGTCAGAACGGGGATTTCTTGCCATCCGTTCACAGCCCCTTCACCGGCTCAATCAGCTGCTCTGACACCGGGTACGCCTCCGTCCCCCCTGGGGTACGACGGTTTAAGGATCCGGTGTATCTCGTCACCGGGGAGCACATCCCGGAACATCCGACGCATTTCCTCGTCTTGCTTGCGCTGGATACGAAAAAAACAACGGAGGGGTTATCGTAAAGACTGAACAGGAAAAAGGCCTATTTTCGGATCACTTTTTGCAAGAACCGTAAACATGAACTCAATTCACACTTATCTCAATGCTGACAACATTCAGGGTAACATTGACCGGGCTGATATCCTGGCGGATGCGATATTGAGGGAGATTTTCAGAAGGATCAAACTGAACCGTGTTCGGGCAGGTTCGGGCCGCATCCGAAAAACTCTGGTTCCATCGGTCGAAGGCTGCATTTTTTAATGGACCCTCCCCGGCTCCAAAGGATACCACAGATACCGGAACATCCGTTGTGTTGATTTGGCGTACTGTCGAGGTTATCCCGAGCGTAGCAAAACCATTGCTGCTCATAAAGGAGTGATCGGGCGACGCTGTGACATTGACCGCAAAGAGATCGATGCGGGAGCAAATCCCCGAAAGAGGCTGATAATTGCAGGTGTACACGAGATTTCCCTCGCCGTCTTTACTACTTGTACAGTTCACCTGAGCCGAGATATTTTGTACCGCGTCCGTAGTGACGGTTGCAGGAAACGCGCTGCTGGTATCCGCGAGGACATTTATTACCTCCGTCATGTTCGTATACCCGAGAGGTGTCTCGCGGCTCTGGTATTTGGTCACGTTGACGTACCCGTACTGCCAGCGGTATCCCTGGTCCTGCCAGAAATTTCCCTGCGGCTCGTACGTGACATTGACCATGGTTCCGTTCATACCGGCAAGGACTGTACCGGTCGCGTCGTACAGCGTGAGATTGTAGACCGGTGTCTCTTCAGTCTGGAGGGAGAGAGATCCGCCCGACCTGAGCGTATTGAACACGACATTCCCCCCGCCTAGCTGTACCGGTTCGGAAAAGAAAAGATGGTCCTGGCGGGAAGACGCCGCGTAGGTAATATCGGATGAGAACTTCAGGAATGCGGCCTCCACATTCTGGATATGATCGATCTCCGCTGACTGTTTTAATGACGGGATATAGATCCCGTTAAAGACGGCAAGGAACGTGACCGCGACTGCAAGAATCAGCATCACGGCAATGACCGGTGCCACACCGTCATCCTTCATGGCGTCCCTCCCCCGATCCTGCCGGAAAAAATAACGGCACGATCCGTGGCGAGCACCACGCTCTCGTTCCCGTCAAGCGGTCCGCCCCAGTCCACGGTTAAGTTATCGCCAATGTCAAAGGCTTCCGCAGAGGGTACAGCCAGAAAGGGCGGGTTGCTCTTTATCGTGTAGGTTTTGGTTACCGAGTTTGTTGCATCCGAGACAATCACCCGCATCGTATCTGCCTTCACCCAGTCGCCACCCTTGTGCCAGAGCGTTATATTTCCGGTGGTGTCGTTGCTCACCCTGATGGTCACGGTCGGGCTGCGTTCGGAAGGGAGATAATTTGAAAGCGAGGCCGAGAAGACCGCGACAAGGATCAGCACGATCCCGATCATGAGCATCTCACCCACCACTTCAGAGACTGCGGCATTTTGTTTGCTACGAGATTGCATAACGAAATCCTCACACAATAAAAACAAACATCGCTGTTGCCGCTGCAAGAAGGACGATGGAATGCTTGAAGCCGGCAAGAATGCTGTTCGAAGAAAACTGCCCGGCCATGATACCGGAGAAGAGGCCGAGGATGATCCCTATCCTGAACATGTCGGTGACGTTCTGGGCGAGGTTGAAGTTGAGGTTGTAGGTACTAAAACTGGACATGAACGGCCCGTTGAGTTGGAACGCGGTATAGAGGTAAATGCCAAAAGAAAGGTAAATGATCATGACATAGACAATCGCAGTGTTAGCCCGTTCGCGTTTCATCTTGAGATAGTGTTCAAAATCAACAATGGCGATCAGGAAAATCCCGCGCAGGCTGGACGTGATCTCGCTTGCCTTGACAAGGAGCGAGATCGCACGCTTGACCGATACGAGACCAATACGGTTCTCCATCCGTACCAGCGCAGAGTTCACGTAGGCACCGCTCCCGACATCCCGTGATACGTGCGAAAGTTCCGAGCTGAGCAGTCCCAGTTTGGCAGTTGCGATCCGCTGGATCGCATCCGGCAGCGTGAGCCCGATATCGGTCATGTCGGCAAGTTCCCGCAAAAACTCCGGGATATGTTCCTCGATATTATTGACATACCACCGGCGCCCTTCGTAGGCAAGGGAAAGGGGCGCCATGAACCCGATCAGGATCAGGCAGGACCATGCCTCTGTTGCATTCTTTGGGAATACTCCGTCACCGGCGCCCATGAAAAAAATGAGCGCAATGACACCTGCACAGAGCGCACCCGCGACGATCCCGTACAGGTAGTTGGACATGTAGGTGCGCAGGGGATGGCACAGCCGGTCGTAGATCCCGAACCGTTTTTTCTTGTCCTCAATCTGCCGGTAAAATTCCTGATCGCCTTGGTGAGGATCCTCCGTTACCGGGATACCGGTGCCGGAATCGTACTCCACAATCTCGCGCCGGCTGATCTCAAGGTTTTCCGGGGGCAGCATGATGGACAGGATCCAGATCATGAGAATCGCCCCGACCGGAATGCACAGGTACATAAACGGCAGGAGCCAGGCCATGGTTCCCTGGCTGGTCATCCCTTGGGCGACGATCATGATGATAAGGGCAATCGGCCCGGCGACAAACGCCGATACATAGACCTCTGCCATGATCTCGATGGTCTTGAGCACCAGGTCGAGCTCGCGCCGCGCCTGTTCGTGAAAATAATCCGTTTTTGACGCGAGATAAGCAGTGATGTCGCCACCGCTTTCAAAAACCATCCCCATGTCGTTGATAAAATCCCTCATAAGGGGGGACGGGGTCGTCTGCTGGAGGTTGTGCATAGCCGTGATCAGATCATCACCGAACAGTTCCACGTCCCTCACGATCTGGCCGAACTCGCAGGATATTTCACCGAACATTGCTTTCTCTTCGTAGATACGCCGGATGACGGCAAATGGAGACATGGTAGTGGAGAGCGCCTGCATGTACGAGACCGCGTACGGGAGTTCGAGATCGATCCTTGTCTTTCGGCCCCGTGCCACCAGTGCCGGGTAAAAGAGCTGGCACAGGTATGGCCCGGGCACTATGCCAATAAAGAGGAGGCACCAGAACAGGACCGGCGGGATAAAGGTGAAAAGCCCGAAGGCCCAGCCGGAGATGGTGACAAAAAGGTAAAATCCCAGAGAAATTACACCGCACGCGGCAAGGTTGATCCGGGCGGTGCGAAGGTACTGTTCCGGGGTCTGGGGAATATGAGCGGCCAGCAGGTCCCGACAGAGATGCGTACCGAACACAGTTATCTCGACCATCTTCCACCATGATCCAGCACGGGCAGGGAATGAGGGCCGGGTCATCATTGTTCACCCGAGATCATGGATCGCATGGGCGAGGTCGTGGATATCCGGTGCGGGTACATCAAGGGCTATTTTCAGGAATTCCTCGCGCTTGTTAAGTTCTTCGGTTACCTGCTCCGGTGTCCATCCCTGCATCACTGCAATCTCGTCAAGTACCCGTGAGCGACCGGCGACCTTGCGGAACGTATCGGTGCGGATATCCCACTCGAATAATTTTTTGGGGACGATGGCACCCTCGCTATCTACGGTGATTTCATGAATTGCTAGGCACCGGCGGATACGGTTGTTGCCGAATGTGGAAATGGACTGGTTGATGATGAGATCGAGCGCCGTGAACATGACCGTCGGGACACTGATGGGTTCATGGGTGAGCCGGTTGATCGATTCCTGAACGCTCCCCGCGTGGATGGTCGAGAGCGTGGCATGCCCGGTGTTCATCGCCTGGAACAGCGTCTGGGCCTCGCGTCCCCGTACCTCCCCGACAATGATGTACTCGGGACGCTGCCGCATGGAAGATTTCAGAAGAGAGAAGAGATCGATATCTCCTGCCACACCGGGCGTGTTGAGTTCCCGGGTCTGTGTGGCAAGCCAGTTGCTGTGCGGGAGCTGGATCTCGTGGGTGTCCTCTAATGAGACGATCTTCGCATTCAGCGGGATGAAAAGGGAGATGGCGTTCATCGTCGTGGTCTTGCCACTTGCGGTGCCCCCGGCAATGATAAGGCTCCGCCGGTGCTCAATGACCAGCCAGAGGAATGCGAGGATCTCTGCATTGTACGTGCCGTTCCGGATGAGGTCGAGCGGTGTCATCGGTTCTGCACGGAACTTGCGGATCGTAAAGGAACTTCCCCGGAGTGAGACGACGTTACTGTAGGTCACCTGCACCCGTGAGCCTCCCGGCAGCGTCGCGTCGACCATCGGGTTCGAGAGCGAGATCTGTTTGTTGGCTTTCTGGGCAAGCCTGAGGACGACCTGGTTGAGTTCTTCCTCGTGGAAGCGGATGCTTGTCGGCAGGCTGCCGTAGTTGCGGTGGAAGACAAAGACCGGCAGGTCGCCGCCATTGCAGCTGATATCTTCGAGCGCCGGATCCTGCATAAGGGGTTCGAGAGTGCCAAAGCCTGAGAGATCGCGCCGCAGGTAATAGGAGAGAACACTGAGCCGGTCGTCTGCAATGTCCGGGTAAAACACGCGGATGATCTGCGAGATGAAATCCTGACTGAGCTGCCGGGTCGGGGGATGATCGGGATCGTCGTAGATAATGATCTTGCGCATGTGGGCGTACGTTTCCCGCAGCACGACCTTTTCCCGGGCAGATATCGAGGGTTCGACGACCGTATAGGTAAACCCCAGGTTGCCTTTGCGGATAATTTTTACAAAGACGTATGGAGACTCTACCCAATATTCGTCAAGCGTCCCGGCCGTCCGCGCCTCCGGGATCGGGATATCCGGATCCCCGGGACTCGTCATTTTTCTAGTGGGTGTGGGGGGAATGTCAGCGGCCGGAATTCCCGGAGCAGGCAGCGGATCCTGATGGGGGGCGGTTCTATAACGGCACCACACGGCGGCTGCGGTGAGGGTAAGGAACGCGATCGAGACGATGCCGACAAGGACTATAACAGTCACGGTGATGTCGGCAAAAAGGGCTGCATACCCGGTCACCACGGCAGCACCGGCCGATGCCACGATGAGCAGGTCGCCTTGTATCGTGCGATTGCCCATGATAGTGGGGATGTGGCGTATGAGTGCATAAACACGGCCCTGACTGTGATCGGATGTCGCCATGGCCGGGGGTACAGCCCCCGCTTTGGGGCATTTTGCATCCTTTTGTGCTGCTTTTGAGTGCAACAGAGTGCGGCACCCGGCAAACCATTCACGGGCCCGGACAGGAAATGACCGGAGCGTCATACACCTAACCCCCATGGGCCGGGTGGCCGCCGGACTACTACCGGTGTTGTGGCTTGTCCGACAGGCATGGCTGTCGGGACCGGAGTGGGGTCGCCGGTTGCAAGCGAGAGGGTGATGTCGAGATAATTACCTTCGAGAGTGATGAGGTATTGACCGGTCCCGTAGATCGTAATCGACCGGTCGGTTGTATTCGAACTGAACTCTCCTGCATACCCGTCCTGTGCAACGATCTGGCCCGTTTGGTTATCGGTCACCGTGATCGTGCAGTAGGGCCGGTTCACCGGGACAAGCACGGTGCCCCGGCACGAATCCGGATCGTTGAGGCAGTCGTACTTCGGATTAATGGTGAAATAGATTAAAAACGGGCCTTTTGTGACATTGACCCCAAGCCCGACCGGTGCGCCGCCAAGGGAGTAGGTCTTCGTAAACGATGGTGTTACATACCGGGACGTAAGCACCGTTGAGTTGACCCGGGTACCGTGCTGGACCGGGTAAGGATCCGGGGTAACATCGGGCGAGGCACTGTACACCTGGAGACCGGACCCGGCTGTTGTCCCAGATTCCTGTTGGGTATGGGTGGTGATCGGGGCATGAGGGGGGAACCGCCCTTGTCCGGCAGAGGATGCGGCCGTCACATCCGGCTGGGTGGAGATCCCGTTTCCACTGTTGCCTGACTGCTGCATCAGCCGGACACATCCGCAGGCACCGGTCATAAGACAGACCAGGATCAGGAGGAGTAGAATAATCCCGGTTTTTCTCCTGCTGTTTGCCAGCGGGTGTTTCTCTGATTGAACTGATGACATCGTATTCCCCAGAATCTGCAGAACGTTGCTGCTACAAGAGTGTACTCCTGTAACAACAAATGAATATATTATAACAACAAATATGCTCTTTTGTAAACATAAATATGCACTTCTGCACTCACAAGAATTTGCTTCTACAACTACAAAAGTGTGTTTGTTCTAAAGCAATAAAAAATGATCAATTAAAATAGTATTAACAAAAGTACATTTGTCCATCGCTACCCGGATGAAGCACCCCCCTCTGCGGACTGGTGATGAGACCGTGAGGGCGACCGGCCGATCGGGTAACGGTGCAGAGGTGTTTACAAAAATGCAGAGAATGAAGAGGAACGAACATGCAGTGTCACCGGTCGTGGGCGTCATGCTCATGCTCGTGGTGACTATCATCATTGCGGCAGTCGTCTCCGCGTTTGCCGGGGGACTCGTAGCACAGAAAGAACGGGCACCGCAGGCAACGCTGGACTGCCACATAACATGGGATAATGGTGCAATGTCCGGAGTCCCGGGCCCCATCTTTACCATGAAACATATGGGCGGTGACCCGATTAACACAAGGAACGTAAAACTCGTAACCAGCTGGGCAAATGAAACCGGTGTTTATAATATCCAGTCAACTGTTGCACCGGTATGGAGTACGCAAGCAGAAACGTATGTCAGCGGGGGGTCGGGGGCCGGTCCCGGGACAAGCAATTATACCCTGTCCTCGCTGAACACCTACGAAACTTATTATGGCGCTACTGAGTACTATAACGCTCCCTATCTTGTAATTCCGGGGAGTTATCCAACCGGAACTGGTTTCGCAGACAACGATACGGCACTTTGGTTTGGGGACTACATCTTCCATGCAGGAGATATAATCCAGGCGAATACCGATAACACGGTATCAGGGACAGGAAATTCTCAGAACCAGGCAACACCGATCATCAAGAACGGAAACCTGCTTACGAAAAATGACATCGTCAATGTCAAACTGATCGACCTGAAATCCGGCACGACCATCTATGACAAGGATGTCAATGTGGAGATGTAATTATGCAGACAAATGAAAGAAAAGATATTGCCGTGTCACCGGTTGTCGGCGTCATGCTGATGCTTGTTGTGACCATTATCATTGCAGCGGTTGTCTCCGCATTTTCCGGCGGCATTGCGCAGAGCACGCCGAAGGCCCCACAGATCAGTATCGGGGCAGAAGCGCATAACAACACCTACATTATTCTCGATCACAACGGTGGGGATACGATTAGTGGATCATCGATTACGATCAAAACATACATCCCTTCGGGTGAATTCAAGGATATGTCTTATCAGGTAAATCTGGCAAATGTGACATACCTGCCCACTGATAAACCCTTGAAAGACGCATATGGGGACTCCGAGACCATCCAGCCCGGGGACAAGATCCAGATCAACTGGGCTGATGCATTTGCTGTCTCCTCTTTTGGGGGGTACATGGCACCAAATGTAGGCGAACCCGTTGACATTGAGATCTACGACTCTGCCAGTGGAAAGATGATCGCCACAACGCAGACCACCATCTTGCCATAATCAGGAATGGCCGTTGTATCAAACCCCCTGATTGTTCGTGGAACCAACCGGAAAATTTACCATTTTTTAGAAGGTACCCTAAAGAAAAAATGAACGTGAGGGATCTGACATGGCAAAATTTTATGGAATCAACCCACAGCCGGCAACCCGGCTGGCGGTGGGAAAATTTGAAGATGAAGTGATGATCAGGAAGAATAACAGGATTCTTATCTCAACGATCTACCTTGATATGCTCGATGATCGATGGGCAGTTGCCGTGGCATATAACCCGTCTCGTCACCCCGGTCTGCACGGGTACGATAATCTGCTGGAGGTACGGTACACCTATTCTCTCAAGGAAAAAATGACCATGAAAATGATGCGATCCGATCCATTAGAAGAGATCCCGATTGCGGCCGGACCTTTCAGCGACCCGGACAATTTTGTACGGTATGCCCTCGATCATGAGAGGGGCATCGTCAACCACGGGGCATAAGTGGGGGATGAGCAATCGTCAAACTCCTCAAACCTGACAATATCGGATCTGGTAGCAATGAAACTCTCACCCAACATTACCATTATTCTTCTCCTTGCCGTCCTCTGCATCGCCGCTATCCCGGCACAGGCAATGGCACAGGCCAACACAACCACCGCGTTCGAACGCACCGTCACTGATGACTCCGGCGCCACGGTCACCATCCATGGCGAACCGCAAAGGATCGTCTCGCTTGCCCCGGCAAACACGGAGATCCTCTTTGCGCTTGGCCTTGGTGATCGGGTTGTCGGTGTGACCGATTACTGCGACTATCCCGCCGAGGCAAAAACAAAACCGTCAATCGGGGGCTACAGCACGGTCAGTGTCGAGAACGTGATCGCACAGAAACCCGACCTGATCGTGGCCTCGTACGGGAACGGTGCCGAGCTCGTCGACCAGCTAAAAAAACTCAACATGACGGTCATCACCCTCAACCCGGAGAATGTTTCCGGGATCCTAAACGATATCACGCTCGTGGGGACTGCGACCGGCTCAGATGACAATGCTACCGCGCTTGTGGCTTCGCTCAACTCGCGAATCCGGAACACAGAGCAGAATGTTTCGGCGGCAACGACGCGCCCCAAAGTCGCCCACATCATCTGGAACGATCCCATCTACGTGAGCGGGAACAGGACGTTCCAGGACGAACTCATCAGCATGGCTGGCGGCACGAATGCGTTTGTCGACAAGCAGGGATGGACTAATGTCGGCATTGAGGATTTCATCGCGGCAGACCCGGATATCCTGATTGTCAATTCCGGTACAGGAATGGGCGGCAGCGAAGATTCTGTCGCCCAGTACTTCGAGAACGAAACCCGGTTTGCCAACGTCGCCGCGATCAGGAACCACCGGGTCTACGTGATCGATTCCGACGTGGTCGACCGGGCCGGCCCCCGCATCGTAGATGCCCTTGAGATCTTCGCGCAGGACATTCATCCGGCCGGGGCTGCGGTACCGACTGCGACTTCATCGCAGGGAGCCCCGGGATTCGATGCCGTGCCGGTCCTTGGTGCACTTGTCATCGGCATAGTTACAGTACGGCGGATGCGATAAGAGACCAACTATGGTTTTTACACAATAGGATCCGGAACGACAAGAGTTTCCTTCTCCGGCGATCAGATCCATGCGCTGCTTTCTATTGGTAAGTATCAGAAATATGGAGAATGTGGTGAACATGGTTAAATCTGTTTATTGTCAAAGTAAAAGACGACAAATAGAGGCAGATCATTGTCAAAAAAAGGGCGCGCCTTGCCGTTATGGGGAGATCGCTATTGAAACATTCGTTCCACTCACGTACTTCTCCGCATACTCGTCCAGCATCGCGCGGGGATGCATGTCCCGGAATATGTCAGGGTGCAGGAGTTGAGCTGTATACACAAGGCCGATGTACGCCTTGGGACCGTACTCTACGTCACTGTCAATTGCATAGACCCGGTTCTGCTGTACGGCCGGGATCGTATCCCAGCCCGGACGGGCTTTGAGATTCTCGACAATCTCTGCAAGCGAAAGGGTGTTTGAAGATGAGACGACCTTCAGCACGTATTGCGGCTGCCGGGCGACGACCCATTCCGGGCTCACTGTCATATACGAGGTCTGCGAGTCCCCGGCAATATTCTTCCCGCCCGCCGCGACCAGCATCTCATCTGACCCGGATCCCTTGGACTCCGCAGTATAATCAGTATAAGACTCGAAGTACACGGTCGGATAATCTGTCTCCGGGATAGATTTCATCCGTGTGTTTACTTCTGTGACAGTATCCTCAACCATCCGTGCATAAACTTCCGCCGCATTTGACGTACCGGTCAGCATACCCAACGCCCGGGCATCTGACGGCAGCGTGTCAAGTTTGTAGCAGTCAAGCGAGATTACTGTGATGTTGGCGGCGGTAATCTGGTCGATGTTCTTTGGCTTGTAACTGGAGTACGAGATTACTGCATCAGGGTGAAGTGCGAGGATCTCCTCAATATTCGGAGTTTCCCAGTCCCCGATGCTTGTAGCATTCGGGATCTTGTCCATGATGTAAGGGATAGACAGCGTCGACTCGTCCACACCCACGATCCTGTTCCCTGCACCAAGTGCGATCAGCAGCTCAGCTGCATCACTGTTTGCAACAATCAACCGTTCCGACTGGCATGGAAGTGTTACAGGGGTTCCGTCGGTCTGGGTGATTGTGACATGAGTACAGGTGCCGGTACCGTGGGTGATGCTTGTATTCGTGGCCGTACTTACCGATCCGATAGCGGATGTAGGAGGTGCGCCGACAAGCGCGGATGAATGCGCTCCTGTCCAAGCCATTCCCATAATCAATGCGATAGCACCTGCTGCGGCACAGCAGAGTAGAATTAGTATCACGATCTTTACAGTTTTATCCATCAATTCACCAATCCCTTGTTATCCCTCTCATCATTTTCCAGCGATCGGATCGTCCGGTACTTTGTATCATATCGTCACTCTCCGGAACATCTGCATACAGATTGCGATCACAACCCCGCCCATCGCGACCAGCAGACCGATCTGCAGGAGTGGGACGGTACCGGCTCCCGCTGCACGGACGGCATCGATTGCATAACTTAAGGGGTTGAGCCGGGCAATTGTCCGTAACCAGGCCGGCATCACGCTGTAGGGCATCAAGGCACTCGAAGTAAAGAACAGAGGCATGGAGATCATCGTGTTGAACGCTGCATACGAGTCATGATCCCCGAGATAGAGTGCAATGGTCGTTGCGCACGCGGACATAAGAAAGCCAAAAAGCAGGAGGATGAGATAGATCATCCCGTACTGGGCCGGTGAGAGAATGGTCGCGCCGATGAGAACCGCGATCACAAGGATGATCGTTGCCTGGATCGCACCCCGGATCGTGATGAAGAGGATCTTCCCCACAAGGATGCTCTCCCGGGGCGTGGGCAGGGAGAGGAACTTGTTCAAAAACCCGAGGATCTTGTCAAACATCAGGAGCGTCCCCCCATTAAGCGAGGACGAGAGCATGGTCATGACGAGAATGCCCGGCGTGATAAAGTCCAGGTAATTGCCGGTGAAACTGACCGGCAGGGCAAGCCCCACGAAGATCAGCCAGGCCGCCGGCATGACGAGCATGGACACGACCGAGACCGGGCTGCGGAACCACTTGATCATGTCCCGCGCGATATAATCTTTTACACCTCTCATTTCCGCCTCCGTAACATCGTTCTGAACTGCTGGTAATCGAAATGCCCGGGCTCTTCGGCAGTCCCCACCGCGTGGAGGAATACATCGTCGAGGGTCGGCTCCCGCATGGAGAGGGACGTGACCGTAATCCCCTGTGTTTCAAGCGCACGGGCGATAAGCGGCATCGCCTCCCGGCCATTGTCTGCGGTAAACGTAATCTCGCCGTTCATCTGACCGACGCACCGGACACCGCCAATCTCGACCGGGCCCGGGGAGCCGGAGACCTTTGCCGTAATCACGTCCTTTTCCAGTTGCGCCTTCAATGCGGCAGGTGTGTCGAGTGCCACGATCGCGCCCCTGCTGATGATCCCGACCCGGTCGCAGAACTGGTCGGCCTCATCCATGTAGTGCGTGGTGACAAAGATCGTCATGCCGTTTTTCCGCAACTGCCTGATGTGCTCCCAGATCTTTTTCCGTGCCGTCACATCAAGCCCGATGGTGGGTTCATCCAGGAAAAGGACGTCCGGTTCGTGCACGAGCGCCTGTGCGAGCTCCAGCCGGCGCCGCATCCCTCCCGAGTACGTCCGGATCAGGTCATCGGCCCGGTCAGACAGTTCCATGATCGCGAGCACCTCATCGGTTGTGTCCTTCGGGTATGCGATCCCGTAGAGCCGGGCGAAGAGGAGAACATTCTCCCGCCCGGTCAGTTTGATGTCGACGGCCATATCCTGCGGCACGTAACTTAACCGTTTTCGTACTTCCTCTCCCTCCCGCACGACATCGTGCCCGCAGATCGCGGCGCTCCCCCCGGTCGGGCGGAGCAGGGTCGTGAGCATCAGCACCGTTGTCGTCTTGCCGGATCCATTGGGCCCCAAGAGGGCGAAGATCTCGTTATTCACCAACAGGGACAGGTGGTCGACTGCGCAGAGTTTGTCGTAATATTTTGTCAGGCCGTTTGTCTCGATTGCGTTCATAGTCCTCCTCGTTTCATCGCATGTTCCGGGGCCCCCGAATGTTTAGCATGGACTTTTGCGAGGATCCCGTCCATGGAATCTCCCCATGAGGTCATATCATCTTTTGTGACAATGTCCACATTGCCACCCTGATAATCTCCCTCACCGGCGAGGTCTTCCATCCACGACTCGACCTCAAGGTAATTCCTTTTGAGTTCCTCCAGCACCTGCTCGTCTGCATCCCAGAGCCCGCGCTGCTCGGCTTCGAGGAGCCGGCGGGCAATCTCCTCAAGGGCATACGGGTTCTTTTCCTCGAAAAATTTCCGCATCTCCGCGTTATTGACAAAGATCTTCGCGATGTCATCGAAGATCCAGTCATCCACTTCCTGTGTCGCGGCCTCCCAGCCGTACACCCGGGTGATGCGCTTCATCATGTCTGCTGCACCCTTGTACCCGTGCTCTTTCATCCCGTCGATCCATTTCGGGTTCAACAGTTTTGTCCGCACGACGCGCCGGATCTCATCGGCAAGGTCCCTGACCTCGACATGCTCCGGTTCCCGGGTGTCGCCATAATACGGTTTCACCTCGTTTCCGGAATAATGGCGGGCCGCTGCGGTCATCCCCCCCTGCGTGCCGAAATAACAACAGCAGCCGAGGAGGTCGTACTCGTCAGACTGAACCTTGTTGAACGTGACAGCGACGGTTGAGAGGTTTGTGGCCAGTTGCTCGTGGGCGGTGGCACCGCTGGTTTCCTTCCCGTACGCGTAGCCATTCCAGGCGACAAAGATATCCGCAAGATCCGCCTCCGTCTTCCATGCGCTTGCAAGGACGGCAAGGTTCACGCCGTTTCCGTACGTGTTCGGTTTTGAAGAGAAGACCCGGAACGTGGCGTCGCGGAAACTTACCCCTTCGGTTTCCATTGCGGCCCGGGCATGCTTGCGCACGAAGTTCTGTTCCGGGGGTTCATCGAGCGCAGCGACTGCCTGGACTGCCTCGTCCACGAGTTCGTAGCAGTTCGAAAAGTTATCGCGGAGGATCCCCGAAGACCGGACCGTGACATCGATCCGGGGCCGGCCGAGTTTTTCAAGCGGTACAACGGTAAACGATTTTACCTGGCCGTTTGCAAGCCAGACCGGTTCGACCCCGAGAAGCCAGAGGATCTCGGCGTACATCTCGCCATCCGAGGACATTATATCGCCGGCCATCCAGTAGAATCCGACATTCTCGGGGAGTTTCCCCTCCTCGCGGGTGTACTTTTCGAGCAGAGCGTCCGCGAGCCGATAGCCCACGCGCCATGCGGCCCGGGTCGGGGCTTGGTAAGGGTCGAGCGAGTAAAAGTTTCTCCCGGTCGGCAGCACGTCGTCATGGCCCCGGGTGACAAGGCCCGATGGCCCTGAAGGAATGTACTTCCCGTCAAACCCAGTGAGGAGCGCATCGATCTCTTTTGATTCGCCAAGCCGTCGGTCGATATCGAGGACCCGGGTGCGGAGATCTTCGAGTGCCTGTGCCAGTCCGGGGGTGATCGGTCGGGAAAATATCCGGTCAGGGGAGAGCTGCGATCCGTTCAGCACGGCCCGGATGAACTGCTTTGCTCCCCGGTCGGTTTTTTCGAGCAGGGCCCCGTACGACAAGCCCGCCGTCTCGGAAAACCGGTCCTGGTGGGCGAGGAGATCGGACAGGTCAAGGCCAAACACTCCGGCAACGGCGCGGCGGAGCGATCCATCGCCGTTATCGAACCGGAGGATAGAGAAGATAAATTCGACCCGTTTCTCCCCTCCCGGGAGTTCGCCGAGGATGTGCATCCCGATCGCGATCTGCGTGTTTCTGACTTTCGAGAGCGCCTCGTGCGCCCGGTTCACCACATCCGCGAGGGGCAGGTCGTGGGTGAGGTGCATGTCCTTATCGAGGTTTGCCGCTGTCACCGCGTCGATGATCATGTGCTGGAGAGCGTGGGCCCGGGCCGGGTCGTTCTTTGCGGTCTCGTACTGGCCGAGCAGGTTTTCCAGTTCTTCGAGTTCCCCGTACAGCCCGCTGCCGGAAAGGACGGTCTGCATGTAATCGACAAGTACCGCGTATCCCCGACGTTTTGCAATGGTTCCTTCTGGCGGATTGTCTGCATTGTATACGTACAGGAACGGGACGTCGCCGGTTACCACATCCGGGAAACACTCTTCCGAGAGCCCGACACCTTTTCCCGGCAGGAACTCTAAATTCCCGTGGGTCCCGACCTGCACGATCACGTCCGCCCCAAAAATATCCTCGATCCAGTGATAGGTCGCAAGGTACTGGTGCGGCGGCGGGCAGTCCGGGTCGTGGAGGATCTTGCAGACCTGCCCGTCGCACCGGGCGCCAAAGCACCCACGCTTGGGCTGGACATGTACGGTCGCGTTCCCGAACGAGAGCCCGGTGACGAGAAGGTTCCCGTTGTACACCATCCCAACGCCGGGAGGTGGGCCCCATGTTTCGTTCACCCGTTCCTGCACGGACGCGGGGAGCGTGGCAAACCATGCGCCGTATGTGGTCGTGTCCATCTGCATGAGCGCCCCACCCTTTGCCACGATATCGTCAACGGTCGTCCACCGGAATTCGGAGACTGCCTTGTGCTCCATGATCCGGTCGATGAGCTCTTTTCCCGAGATCGGGGGCTCGACCGCATAGCCCGCGTCTTTCATGCGTGAAAGGATTCGTGCCACGCTTTCGAGCGAATCGAGATGGGTGGCGGCGCCGATATTGGCATCCGCGTTTGCACAGGGGTTGTTGTTGAGGATGAAAGCGACTTTGCGTTTGCCCACCGGTTTCTTTGCAAGGGCGATCCATTTCCTGACCCTGGCGGCAACTTTCCTGCACCGGTCCGGGAGCGGCTCGCGGGGTTTTTCGCCATCCGCGCTGCTGCTGCCGGCACCGATATAAACCGGCTCGATTGTGCCTTCGAACTCCGGCATGGCAACCGCCCAGCCGGTGTCGAGCGTGAGCCCGGACGATTCGCGCCATTGTTCGAGCGATTTGTATGATGAGATGACCGGGGAGAACACCGGGATGCCAAGCCGGGTGAGAAGGCCGGTCCCTCTCACGGCTGCCGTCTTACCGTAATGGCCCTCTTCGGAAGAGGTGCCGAGCAAGAAGGGGATGAGCTTGACGATGGCGTCGACCTCGGGGCGTCCCTCTGGGGCGAGATATTCTTCCACCACGCGGGCCATGCCTTGTGCTCCGAGCGTGTCGTCGCGGATCGAGTACGTGAAGACCGGGATCACATTGAGGCTGGCTGCTTCAAGGGCGCGGATCAGGGCGTCCTCGATCGCACAGTTGGACGAGGCCCAGGAGACCCGGGAGAAGAGGAGTGCCACCCACGGCCCCTTGCATGCACGCGGGGCGTACCATGCCCGGTAGTCTCCGGCATTGAGGAAGACTTCCGGCGCGTCGGGATGATAGATGCCGTCCCACGGGACCGCGAGCGGAGGTTCAACGGGGACGTCCTGACTAAAGACCACCTTCCCGATATACCACAGGAGATTTTTGAAATTTTCATCGCCGTTATTGGTCAGGTAGGTCTGGCACGTAGCAACGATGGAGGTATCTACGGTCGAGAGGCCCCACGTGAGGGGATCTGTACCGAGGCAGATGACCGGCACGTTTTTTCGGATCTCTTTTACCTCCCTGTCCAGTTGCTCCCAAAACATATCCGAGGTATGGTACAGCAGTACCAAATCGGATGTCCGCATCGCGGCAAGCGCATCGTCCATTTTTTCCGGGTTGTCTTCGATCACCCGGTTCGGGAAGATGCGGAGCGTGCAGCCGGTCGCCGCTGCCGCACGTTTGAGTATCGGGGAATAGGATCCCCACATGACTGCGGTAATTATCATATTTTTACAATTCTCCCTCGGTCCGGCCTGCCGCCGTTTGATGGGCAGCTGTTGCAGGCCGCGTTTCTCTCGTGGTAGCTGTAATATTTTCCTTGTTTGGGTATCACGAATATTATAAAGTTTAACACGAGATCGTAATAGAATTTAAAAATGAAATATTTAATACACTATGAAATGATATTCTGGTTAAAAGTTCATCACAATTTCAATATTTTTATACGGTGATATACAATGCATCACTTCGATGAGATCTACCCGTTTTCAGCGATAGTCGGCCAAGAGCAGATGAAAAAAGCGCTCATCTTGAACGCGATCAACCCAAAGATCGGCGGTGTCCTGATCAAGGGGGAGAAGGGGACGGCAAAATCCACGGCAGCCCGGGCCCTTGCGCACCTGCTCCCGGACCGGCTGGTGGTGGAAGGATGTACCTTCGGCTGCGATCCGGTAGACAAAAAGGCGATGTGTCTTGACTGCCAGAAAAAATTCCCGGCCTTAAAGACGACCTCCGCCAAGATGCGGGTCGTCGAACTGCCCATCAGCGCCACCGAGGACAAGGTCGTGGGCAGCCTCGACATCGAACACGCGTTAAAAACCGGTGAGAAAAAGTTCGAGCCCGGCATCCTTGCGCAGGCCAACCGGAACATCCTGTACGTGGACGAAGTAAATCTCTTAAACGATCATATTGTCGATGTCCTCCTCGATGCCGCAGCGATGGGGATGAACTTCATCGAGCGCGAGGGGGTCTCCTATGTTCACCCGTCCGCGTTCATCCTGATCGGTACGATGAACCCGGAGGAGGGAGAACTGCGCCCCCAGCTGCTCGACAGGTTCGGGCTCTGCGTGGATATCGTCGGGATCCACGATGCAGAAACCCGGGTCGAAGTGATCCGGCGGCGTAAGAAGTACGAAGACACACCGGAAGAGTTTATCCGGGTCTGGGAACCACACGAGCAGGAACTGCGCGAACGTATCGTCCGTGCGCAGAAACTCCTGCCCGATGTAACTGTTTCTGACGATATGTTCACCATGATCGCGCAGATCTGCATCGACATGGCCGTGGACGGACACCGGGCTGACATCACGATGATGAAGACCGCAGCAACGATCGCGGCGTATAACAACCGGGCCGAAGTGAACGAAGACGATATCCGGGAAGCGGCTGCCCTCGCCCTCACCCACCGGATGCGCCGCCGGCCGTTCTCCGAACAGCAGATGGACAAGCAGAAGATGGAACAGTCAATCGAGAAATCACAAAAAGATCGCAAGCAGCCGCAGCATGAGCACGAGCATCCCCACAACCCGCAGCCGCAGGAGAGCCAGGCCCCAGATGGATCGACCACTACGCAGTTTGCGGAAGGCTCGCCGTTCAAACTTAACCGGCAGCCGCTGGCTGTACCGCGGCGGATTGATTCGTTCCGGCGCGAGGGAAACGGCCGGAGAAGCGTGACCGAATCCCGGAATGGAAAATATGTGCGGAGCCGGATCCCGGAGATGATCGGCCCCGATATCGCACTCGATGCAACGATCCGTGCAGCTGCACCACATCAGCGGGGGCGGGAGGGAGTACTTGCGGTAAAAATTGAACCATCGGACCTGCGCGAGAAAGTCCGGGAGCGCAAAATGGGAAACACGGTTCTTTTCGTAGTCGATGCAAGCGGCAGCATGGGTGCGCAGCAGCGGATGACCGCAGTCAAGGGTGCGATCCTCTCGCTTCTTATCGATGCCTACCAGAAACGCGACCGGGTTGGCCTCGTGGTATTTCGGGGGAAAGGGGCTGAGGTACTACTGCCCCCGACATCGAGTGTGGAGCTCGCAAGGAAATACATGCAGACACTTCCCGTCGGGGGAAAGACGCCCCTTGCCCATGGGCTCTCCAAGGGGTTTGAGGTTCTCCAGCGGGAACTCGCGGTAAACCACCATACCATTCCCCGGATGATCCTTATCTCTGACGGGAAAGCGAACGTGAGCATGGGTTCCGGGTCTCCCCTTGATGAGGCAAAGGAGGTTGCGGCCCATATCCGGGACGCAGGAATCTCATCGTTTGTGATCGATTCCGAGCAGAGTTTCATCACATTTGGCCTTGCGCATACCCTCTCGGATGAACTCGGGGCAAAGTACCTCAGGCTTGAAGATCTTCAGGCTGAACAGATTGCCGAGCTCGTGAAAGGAATCGGGATGTAAATGAATTTCCTGTCACGGTTTACACCGTGGGTCTGTTTTCCTGACAGCATCCGGTAAACAAAGAGGATTTCCTTGCCAGATATTACACAGACCGATGCGGCCCCGCCATCCACGGTTCATTCCCTATACAAAGCAGGAAGCGGACGGCGTATCACGCTTATCGTTTTCCTCCTGCTCCTCCTGATCGCAGCGGCGATTTTCTCGGCGGGGATTGGCACGGTTGCCATCTCGCCGGAGGATTCGGTCTTATCGGTTGCCCATGCGTGTGCCGTTTCCGTCCAGAATTTCCTGCACACGTACCTCCCTGCCGTGGGGGCATGGTATGATTCGATTTCCTTTACGATCCCATCTCCTTCAAACCCGCAGGCAGAACTGATCGTGATCGGGTTCCGGCTCCCGAGAATTATCCTTGCGATCCTTACCGGCATCAGCCTTGCGGTTGCCGGGGCGGTGATGCAGGGACTGCTCAGGAACCCGCTCGTGGACCCATTCATGCTGGGCCTGTCTTCGGCAGCAGCTTTCGGTGCGGCCGTGGCCATTGTGATCGGGCCCGGTATCTTGGGGGGACTCGTTCTCATCGGCAGTAACTCTTTTATCATTATCCTGGCATTTTTCTTTGGCTGGCTCTCGATGCTCCTTGTTTACGGGATCTCGCGGGCGCGGGGCGTAAACCAGGCAACGCTCATCCTTTCCGGTGTGGTCATCGGCTACATCTTCTCGGCAGGGCTTATCTTTCTCCAGTATATCACCAACAACGACCAGCTGCGCGATCTGGTGGTCTGGCTGATGGGGGGGATGTGGGGTGCGAGCTGGAGCGCGGTGCTCCTCCTCATCCCGCTCACCCTGATTCCATTTATCCTGCTCGAACGGATGTCCTGGGACTTAAACGCCATTGCTGCCGGGGATGACGTGGCAAAGAACCTCGGTATCAATGTGAACCGGTTGCGCCTCTCGGGTCTTATGATCTCGACGTTCGCTGCATCCTGCTGTCTTGCATTCACCGGCATTATCGGTTTTGTCGGCCTGATGGGGCCGCATATCTGCCGCATGATCATCGGCAATGATCACCGGTACCTGATCCCATGTTCCGGGCTGATGGGAGCGCTAATTCTCCTGATATCCGATACTGCGGCAAGAACGGTGATGAGCCCGGTAGAGATACCGGTAGGAGTCATCATGTACGTGATCGGAGGATTGTTCTTCCTCTTTTTGATCATGAGAGCGCGGGGCCGGGGGTTGTACTGACCGGGAGTTGTGTATGGAACTTGTCATTGATCAGATCTCCAAGACTTACGGGCAGCAATGGGTACTTGACGACGTGTCCTTTAAGATGGGTGACGGAGAGATCGTCGCCCTCGTGGGACCAAACGGCTCCGGCAAGTCGACGCTGATAAAAACGCTCGCCACCATCCTCGATCCAACATTAGGTAAGATTACCCTCGATGGGGCGGATATCAGGAGTATCGATCCCATCGAACTGGCTAATCGGGTGGGCTATGTCCCGCAGAGTTTTTCCTATACACTCTATTCAACCGTTTTTGAGACCGTCCTGATGGGCCGGCGAAGGTATATCACGTGGTCAGTGTCGGATGAGGAACTTTCGCGGGTTCAGTTGGCTCTTGACTCCCTTGAGATGGGAGACCTTGCGGGTAAGTTCATGGATGAGCTTTCGGGAGGCGAGCGGCAGAAGGTCTTCATCGCCCGGGCGCTTGCCCAGGACCCGCAGGTGTTTTTGTTTGACGAACCCACGAGCGCCCTCGACATCCGGTACCAGATCGAGGTCATGGAGACGATGCGCCGGATCACCCGGGAACAGAAGTCGTCCATGATCGTCGCAGTCCATGATCTTAACCTCGCGTACAGGTACGCTGATGCGGTAGTTGTACTCAACCGGGGGAAGATGATCGGGTACGGGAAACCGCAGGATATCCTGACGCCAGACTGCATCCGTTCCGTGTACGGCGTCGATTCATTTGCCATAGAGAACGAGTTCGGGAAATTCATCGTACCATTTCGGGCCCGGCCATAGGTTTGAACGCGGCCTTCATTTACTCTTGGGTATCGACGTGGGGAGTTCTCCTTTGGTTTTGCCGTTGGCATATCTCACAGACCAGCTGCGACCAATCAAAATATCAAAAAACGTACTTTTTATACGATAAAGTGATACTTATTTTAACCGATGTATTACTCATCAATCTGGGACAAACATCGGGTGCAGAGGTGAATGATTTGAATTTTCTGAAAAGTTTTCGGTTAAAGCACGGCGAGGACGCTGTGTCACCGGTGGTCGGCGTGATGCTGATGCTGGTGGTCACGATTATCATCGCCGCAGTGGTGAGCGCATTTGCCGGGGGATTGGGTACGACAAAACAAGCAGCGCCATCACTGGGGATGGATATTGCCATCGCAAACTCGGGTGAGCCAATTCACAGTTATATCGTGTTTGATGTTCAATCGGTTAGTGCTCCGATCAATACTGCCAACCTGAAGATTGTCACATCTTGGTCCAGTACGAGCGGTATCAGCGGGGGGAACACGACTGAGTTGGAATTGAATTCGCCCAATGTTTATACTGATGATAGTTATTCTTTCACGTATTACGGGAAGACATACACAGGCACTGAACTTGATCAACATCAGGCTCCTTTAGGGTTTGGTACGGGTGTAAACGGTACACAGAAAAATTCTGGAACTTTTGGCATGAACCAGTGGTTCGGTAACTATACTTTAGAACCCGGGACAAGCATGAAAGAGTCGCCCGATTTCGCATATTATGGAGATAATTCGTTGTACGTCTACGATAGTGGTGAAGCCGGATGGGTCGATGGTATGCAGGCCATACTCGGCGGCAACTGGAACGCACTCCGTCCGGGAGATGTCGTCCATGTCAATATCGTTGATCTCAAGAGCGGAGAAACAATCCTGAAGAAAGATGTGGCGGTGACGGCATCATGACCATGAAGAAGAACCTAGAACATGCCGTGTCACCGGTAGTCGGTGTGATGCTGATGCTTGTTGTAACAATCATCATCGCTGCTGTAGTGAGCGCATTTGCCGGAGGTCTGTCCACGGGGACAAGCAAAGAGCCACAGATGACGATATCGGCACAATTCAGCCAATCCACCGGTATGACCATCACGCACCAAGGGGGGGATACCGTCAGTACTAAAAATGCGTACTTTGTTGTCACTCCATCAGCGGACTTTGGAGAGTATCAACATATCCACTGGAAGGTAAACAGTTCGGTCATTTCAGTTGGCACGAGTTCTGGATTCCTGCCATGGTATGGGACGGGATTTACCCAAACGGCAACAACATTCCAGCCCGGTGAAAATGCAAACATAAGTGCAGCCGACTTATATCAGGTGCAGCCCGGGACCTATCCTGATACAGCCGCTTCAACCTTAATTGACCCAAGTGGTCGTTCCACTGATGGGTACAGTCCAGGGTATGGATTTATGTATAGTAGTGCGCTGGGTGAGCGGTTCAACCTGCAGCTGATCGATACCAGTGGAAAGACGATCGCCCAAACGGTAGTAACCATACAACCGTGAGATGAACAAGATGCCAGAAAAAAACTGGGCCGAACCAACCATTTCATCGGTGATTTGAACAAACAATTTTTTTATCGAAAAAGTTGCTGTGCAACCACAGTTCCCGACCGTCATCAGTCAGGGAATAATGAGTGGTCGGCAGCGAAGGCCAAGTTATGAGATTACAAAATGATCTATAGCCAACAGATCTATTGTGAATATTCACAGTTTTCCTCAACAGAGTTTAACTTTCGGTGCAGATGTTTTCAGCGTAAAGTTACTTTCGGATCTACTGGCTTTGGCTCAACACGCAATATTATTTTACTTAAATCAACTATAATTTAATCACATGCAAAAGGGATATGCCGCCATCATTGTCCTTACGGCTCTCGCCGCTGCAACGGTCGTGATCTGCACGGGTTTTGGACCGGCAGGCGTTCCGTTTTTCGGCATGTCCGGCAATGACACGACCTCGCTTATCCTTTTTGATATCCGGCTCCCCCGGGTCATTGCCGCGATGCTCGTCGGCGCCGGGCTCGCCGCTGCCGGTGTCGTGATGCAGGGGTTATTCCGGAATTCCATGGCCGACCCGTACCTGCTGGGCACATCATCCGGTGGAGCACTCGGGGCAAGCCTTGCAATCGTTCTTCTGGGAGGGGCGTTTCGCAGCATCCTTGCCTTTGCCGGGTGCCTTGCCGCATCGTTTATTGTCTACGGTATCGCGCAGAAAGGTGGGCGTGTGAAAGTAGAACAGTTGCTGCTCACCGGTATTGCCGTCTCCATGTTTTTCTCCGCGATTCTTTCCGCACTCATGTACTCTGCCGGTCAGAACCTGCACCAGATCCTCTTCTGGCTTATGGGAGGGTTCTGGAACATATCCTGGGACGACGTAAAACTGGGCATCATCATTCTCCCGGCCTCGCTTGCCCTCCTCCTCTTCTCGCGAGAACTCAACATCTTTTCCATGGGGGAGGATGATGCAATCCACCTTGGGGTCAATGTCGAGCGTCTCAAGATATTCCTCCTTGCCGCAAGCTCGCTCATCACTGGGCTTGCCGTCGCCATCGCCGGCTGCATCGGCTTTGTCGGGCTCATTACCCCCCATATCATACGCTTCGTGGTCGGCCCGGATCACCGGGTCCTGATTCCCGCATCGATGCTTGCCGGTGGCATTCTTCTTGCCCTCTCGGACACGGTCGCACGTACGGTGGGAAACGAAGTCCCGGTCGGTGTGATAACCGCATTTCTGGGTGCGCCGTTTTTCATCGGGCTCCTCAAGAGGAGGTTTAGTACGTGATCGAGCTTTCCGGTGTGGACGTACACTACGGGGCCCGAAAAGTTCTGGACGCGATCTCGTTTGATGCAAAGAAAGGCGTCTTTGTCGGGATCATCGGCCCAAACGGCTCGGGAAAGACAACACTCTTAAAGGCGATCAGCCGGGTGATCACACCTGTCAATGGGATTATCCAGCTCGACGGGCAGCCGCTTTCAGCGCTCTCCAGCCGCAAACTTGCACAATCGGTTGCGGTTGTCCCGCAGGAAACCGGGCCCGGATTTGACTTTACGGTCAGTGACGTTGTTATGATGGGGCGCTATCCCCATATGAGCCGGTTTAGCAAAGAACGAGAAGAGGACTATGCAATCTGCAGGAAGGCGATGGCGCTGACGGGCATCACCCACCTTTCCGATCGCTCTATCCACGCAATCAGCGGCGGTGAACTCCAGCGCGTGATCATCGCCCGAGCGCTTGCCCAGCAGCCCCGCCATCTCCTGCTCGATGAAGCAACTTCACATCTCGATATCAGCCACCAGGTGGAGATCCTTGCGACCATCAAAAAATTATCAGAAGAGATCGCGGTGATCGGTGTCTTCCACGACCTTAACCTTGCCTCATACTTCTGCGACGAGATCATTGTCATCAAAGACGGGAAGATCGCAGCGGCCGGCACACCGGTCGAAGTGATAACCCCGACAATGCTGCGCAGTATCTTTGACCTCGATGCAGCAGTCAGCATCCACCCCGTCACCGGAAAGCCGCTCGTTGTTCCTCTCCCCCGGTCTCCCCCGGCACCGGGCGGGAGTTACCGGGTGCATGTCATCTGTGGCGGAGGGACCGGCTCCTATCTCCTTCGCGCACTCCACCGGGCCGGCTGTCAGGTATCGGCGGGCATCCTCTCCATGAATGACTCCGATTATGAGACTGCTGGTGCGCTGGGAATTTTCTGCATCACCGAGCCGCCGTTCTGTCCGATCACGGATCCTGCACGGGAGGCCCTGCTCAAGCAAATCGCGGCGGCCGATACCGTGGTCATGACCGCGATACCGGTAGGAGAGGGAAATCTCGACAACCTGCGTGTGCTTACTCAGTGCGGGGAAAAGCCAGTTCTCTTCCTTTCCGAGAATGGTCGTGTCACAATCCCAGACTACACCGGGGGGGAAGCGACAGCGATCATCAACCAGCTGGCCACCGAACACCGGCTCGCCGTCCTGCCATGGGATCAGCTGATCGACCGGTGCACACACGGGAGAATCTATATCTCATGACTGATCCACACTACGGCTGCTCGACTTTCTGTTGTATGAACATGCCTCTAGCCGATGCGCTGGCGTTCGTACGCGAAAAAACTGATCGCATTGAGATTGTTTCAGAGGGGTTCCATGATCTCTTCCGGTACCACGAAGCCTGCCATGCAGTGGATGCCCGGTACTCGGTGCACGCTCCGCTATCAGATATCAACCTTGCAAGCACCAACGACCGCATACGTAATGCGGGACTCGGTGTGATAGATGAGCTCTGTGGGATCTGCGACAGCATCCACGCGGAGACGCTCGTGGTGCATCCGGGATATTATCCTTGGGAGAACATGTACGCGATGTCCCGTGCGGCACTTCTGTTGTCGCTTGACGCTCTCTCTCTCATCCAGCGGGAGCACGATGTCAGGATCGGGATAGAAAACATGGGATCGTGGGAGTGCCTCCATTTCCGTCAGACTGACCTCCTGCCTGAACTGGAGCGTCGGGACATCGGGTTTGTGCTGGATGTCGGCCATGCCCGGCTCAACAATGTTCTTGAAACGTTCGCACGCAGCAGCCGGCCCTGCCACATCCACCTTCACGACAACAGCGGGACAAACGACGACCATGCAGCCTGCGGGACCGGCACCATTGATTTTACCGCACTCCTCCCGCTCCTGCCGGCATCCGCGTCCCGGATCATTGAGTGCTCAGATCCTGCGGCGTACGAGAAGAGCGTTGAGTACCTATCATTGGCCAAAACCCGGGAGTGCCGGGAGAATGTGCTCCCGCTTTAAGTTGATGCAGAATGGTGTTATCAAATTGATCGTGTGGGGCTTTGTTGCGCCCCTACTGGACGCAAAGTGCAATCATCCAATGGGTGAGGATCGCGTGCTATTGGTATCGTGGCGAAACAGCCGACGCACACGGATGAGATTCCTTTATTATCAAGTACCAGCAAGTACGCTGTGGACCCAAGGAGGTTCACATCATATGAAGGAAGGTTGGAATCAAACCATAGATTCTAACCGAGAGACAGAATTCCCATCCCTCGCATCTCACCCTCAAGGTAAAATCTCTTCCGGATTTCATTTTCAGGATCAGGGATTTTTCTCATGCCTTTCGGCAATCGGTTGATATTCTTACTCACGGCGTTCTATTCTCTAGCCGATCCAAAGGAATTCTTTTTCCCATACGATGATTGCCTCTGAAATCAGGATCATCCGCGAGGGAAATACGGTAGATCCATTTAGACAGGGATAATGCCATCATTAAGATAAAGAACGGGTTATTGTTTCCGGCACTGGTCTCCTCTGACTTTTGACCCCCGGATCTGGCAGGAAGCCTTTCTGTCCCGGGCAGGACACGGCCCTTTAGGCCCAGAGGGAGATGAAGAGGAGGCAGTACAGGATAAGCGTGACTGGCGGGATAATGCGAATCGACCAGTGGTTGATCTGCTCGACCCGTCGTACGTTGTGGGCTTCGTTATACCTAAGGATCAAGATCCCGGAGATAAGAACCATGACAAGCGTTGCATAGGTGATGATCATGAAAAGATCCAGAAACGTCGCGTACGCAACGAGGGGGATAGCATCGGATATTCGCCAATGGATGAGCACAGCGGCAAGGAACATCGATGCGTTCAGCCCGAGTCGTGAGGAGACCTTCATTAAGAGAGAGGCTAGGGAGACAATAACGATCAGACCGATCGGCAGGAAAAATTTCAGGAATGTTGATGTGGTGTCCCTTATGATGCCATAACCAAAGATCACGCGGGAGTACGGGATCTCATCGGGTCCATAGGATTTGTCCATTACGCTCTGGTTGGTACCGCTGAATGACCAGCCCGGATTATTTGCCTCATTGCTGATGCCGGTCTGGTTCTGGTCGATCTGGATGACCAGCTGGTTTTCATTGAGTATCTTCGGCTCGATGATGATGGGCAGGGTATGGTTGTCAAAGGGAAAGTTGCGGAGATCGGGATCCGTGGTCATCACTGCGTAGACCCGGTAATTTTTCTCTTGAGCGGTATCTTTTATGAGATCCAGTGAGGTGACATGCCCGTTGATGAACTCGAGGTCGTTGATCGAGAGATTGGTACCAGACCTGATATTAAGATAGAAATTTGTCTCGAATGTTCCTTCCGCCACATTGAACTGCTTGAAATCGACCACGTAGACCCCGATATATGCCACGGCAGGGTTTGTGGCACCAGTGACGGTTACCTGGGCCGGCCCCTCTGCAAGGGCCGGGAATGCGAAACAGCCAAGGGCAACGACGAAGAGGATAAGGCAGCCGGCCCGCATGATCTTCTGCCATACAGGAATACTGGTTTGGGTTTTTTTCCGGTGTAGTTTGCCCGAATTCATGTGCTCGCCCAGTACCAAGAACTGGTGTGCACTGACATATAAAATAAAAGGGATTGATCACGGATCCGCCCAGTCAGGGCTCTTCTGCTACCATTGAGGCCGGTTTTACCGAAGGTTTCATTGCATGGCTGTCAGTCTGAATAAGTTTCCGGGGGCGGAATACCGGCTACTGACACAGAGGCATCAGGGTATCCTGACCTTCTCGCTCCACAACCGGTGGATCTCCAAACACATATCAGAACCTGGAGAAGATAGTAATGGCAATGAGCGGGAAGGAACGGTACCAAGAGATCGACGTGGCACGGGGTATCGCGATTGTCATGATGATCGTCTTCCATACGCTCTTTGACCTGAATTTTTTCGGGATCGCCGCTGTTAATGTCTCTACCGGATTCTGGCGGTACTTTGCGTATGCCACAGCCTCGCTCTTCCTTCTCATCGTCGGGATCTCACTCACGATCAGCCGGACCCGTGCGGCACCTCACCTCACAAACCGTGGACTTACCAGAAAATTTCTCCTCCGGGGCGCCGGGATTTTCTGTTGCGGCCTGCTGGTCACCGTTGCCACGTGGTGGTACCTCCGCGAAGGGTTCATCGTCTTTGGCATCCTGCACTTGATCGGTGTTTCGGTCATGATCGCGCCGCTCTTCTTCCGGTTCCGGCAGTGGAATGCGGTGATCGGGCTGCTCGTTATTGCTGCCGGCTGGAATATCAGCACGGTCAGCGGCCCGATCTGGCTTCTGCCGCTGGGTCTTCACCCGCCAGCGTTCTGGTCGGTCGATTATACACCGCTCCTCCCTTGGTTCGGGCTGGTGCTGATCGGCCTTGCTGCAGGGGAGCTGCTGTATCCCGGAGGGGAACGGCGTTTCAGCATGCCGTCCCCCCTCCCTCCTGCCGCTGTTTCCGCGCTCACGCTCCTTGGCCGGAACTCGCTGGTGATCTATCTGGTGCACCAGCCGGTTATCCTTGCCGTGCTGTTCTTGGTCACTGGCGCCCCAATCCTATGAGCGTCTGCCGTGAACAAACTGCCGGAGATTGTCCATGGTAACAATATTACCGGCCGTTGCTCGCCAAGAGAATGGCGCTCAGGATAATAACGTATCAAAATTTTCCAATGGAATTTTTCTGTGGGCAGGCACAATCAACCCCCAGAGGGGAGTCTCATGAAGATAGTAAGGAAGGTATCCATAATTTTTTGTTATTTATTCGTCACGCCTACAATCTGAATCAGCATAATCGTCCGATCATTCAGTATCTCTATGCTTCAAACAGCGGGACGTCCCGGAAGGCGATGACATCAAATATCCCGCGGTCGGTGACCCGGAGTGACGGTATCACGGTGAGCGCCAAAAACGAGAGATACATGAAAGGTTCGTTAATGCCGCCCATCATTGCCGTTGCCGCGTGGAGTATGTCCAGCCGGTCAATGACCTCAGGATAGGGCAACGTGGACATCAGCCCGCCACAGTCCAGCGGCAGGACGGTCGCGATTGTTCCGCTGACTGCCGCCATCCCTCCCTGTGCCCTGATGACTGCATCGATGGCCCGCAGGATCTCTTCGTCTCCCACTCCCGCTGCTACGATGTTGTGGGCATCGTGTGCGATGCTCGCCGCGATAGCACCGCGGGCAAAACCAAAACCATGGACAAGACCGACACCCACCCGCGGGTGACCGTACCGGTTGCAGACAACGGCCTTGAGGATATCCCGCTCTTGGTCGGGTATGGTTTCGGCTTCGATCTCGAACCGGAGCGATTCGGTAAGGACCTGCTGCGGCACGAGCCCGATGACCCGTGCGCGACCGGCGCCGGCGATTCGGATCTGCTGAGGCGATGGCGTAGTGCAGTTGACACTCGTAGGGAGGGCAGGTGAAGCATTGATTCCGACAGTCAAATCCGACTCTCTGCCGCACAGGATCGTCCGGAGAACCGTAAAATCCCTCAGGTTATCGACAATACAGAGATCTGCACGCCGCCCGGGTGCGAGCGCACCCCGGTCGTCAAGCCCGAACCGTTCGGCTGCAGAGAGCGTCGCCATCCGGATCGCGAGCTCGGGTTCGAGACCACAGTCAACCGCCCTGCGGATACAATGGTCGATATGGCCTTCACGTTTGAGGAGGTCTGAATGGCAGTCATCGGTTGCAAAGCAGCAGCGGGAGACGTTTTTTGGTGTGACGAGTGGGACAAGCGTGGCGATATTACGTTCGGTCGAACCTTCCCGGATGAAGATATACATCCCGCGCCGGAGTTTCTCCTCTGCCTCGTCACGCCGGGTGCACTCATGATCGCTCTGGAGACCGGCAAGGACGTACGCGTTCAGGTCATTGCCGGAGAGCAGCGGTGCATGCCCGTCCCGGGTGCCGGTGAGTTCGAGTTTGGCAAGAACTTCCGGATCGCCGGCGAGGACACCTGGCACGTTCATCATCTCGCCGAGGCCCAGAACACCGTTACGCCCGATGAAGCGGCCAAGCGCCGGTGCGTCCAGCACCGCACCACCCGCGTCCGCAGGAGTTGCCGGCACACAGGAGGGGAGCAGGTACAGGATATCGATTGCCGCCCCATTTCGCCCGGCAAGCATGAATTCCATACCCTCTGCCCCGGCGACGTTTGCAATCTCATGCGGATCCGCAATCACGGTAGTCGTCCCATGGCGGGCAACGAGGCGTGCATACTCGCGCGGGACAAGCAGCGAGCTCTCGATGTGCACGTGGGCGTCGATCAGCCCCGGGAGAAGATATTCGCCGTTGAGATCCTGCTCCAGTCGTCCCCGGTACGAGCTTCCGATCCCAATGATGATGCCATCCTTCACCGCAAGATCGGAGTGTTCCCAGCAACCGGAAAAAGCATCGAAGATCTCGGCATGCCGGTATACCACGTCCGCAGGCACCGCCCCGCGGGCTGCCGCGATCAGGCTGGGATCCGGCGCTGGCATTACCTACACCACGATGTCCCGGATGACTGCTGTCTCGCGGGTCCCATCCACAATTAAATAGATGTACAGTTTGTAGGTGCCCGGCTCGAGATGAAGTGGTACCGCGATCGCATTCACGCCCCCCTCAAGCGTCACCGGCACGATGGGGACCCCTTC
>Ga0326728_10006606_pt1 | contig 30982 bp, 21 predicted proteins | sample MB3enrmetagenome_FD_207602 | JGI IMG/M metagenome (GOLD analysis project Ga0326728, IMG submission 207602) | Lab enriched peat soil microbial communities from McLean, Ithaca, NY, United States - MB31MN | ecosystem: Environmental > Terrestrial > Soil > Wetlands > Peat | place: USA: New York...
TCTCGACTTCGCCGCGCTGAAACTCGCGCATGATGCGCTCTTTCTTCTCCGCATCCAGCCGCCCATGCAGCAGCCCCACATGCAGCTGAGGAAAAATCTTGTCGCGCAGTTGACGGTGCATCTGCTCTGCCGCCTTCAGCTCGCGCTCTTCGTTTTCCTCAATCACCGGATAAACAACGTAAGCCTGATGTCCCTTCGCGATCTGTTGCCCGACAAATCCCCACACCTCGCTCGCCCGCTCGTCCTCCACCGCCTTGGTCACCACCGGCGTCCGCCCCGGAGGCAGTTCATCCAGCACCGATACATCAAGATCCCCATACAGGGTCAGCGCCAAAGTCCGAGGAATCGGCGTAGCCGTCATCACCAGCACATCCGGCTCCGCACCGCCCGCATGGGGCCGTGGTTGTGTGTGGGGACGGGGCGCAGCCCCGTCCAGGCCGAGCGCAGATCGGTGACCTTCCTCACCCAACCGAAGGTGCCCCATTTCCGCACCCGAACTCTTAGCAGCAGGAACCGGAGCACCCTCCTTCTTCATCAACTTCAACCGCTGCATCACCCCAAACCGGTGCTGCTCATCCACAATCACCAGCCCCAGATTTTCAAACTCCACCCGATCCTGAATCAGCGCATGCGTCCCCACCACCAGCTGCGCATTCCCCTGCGCGATGTGCCGCCGCACATCGCGCTTGCGGTCCTGCTCGAGCGACCCCGTCAGCAGCACGATCCTGTATCCCGCCTTCTCCAGAATCCGCCGCGCCGAAAAATAATGCTGCTGCGCCAGAATCTCCGTCGGCGCCATCAACGCCACCTGGTACCCGTTCTCAATCGCCAGAATCGCCGCCTCAAACGCGACAATCGTCTTTCCCGAGCCCACATCCCCCTGCAAGAGACGCCGCATCGGATACGGCGTCTGCATGTCCGCGACAATCTCCTTCAGCACCCGCTTCTGCGCCGCCGTCGGATGAAACGGCAGTATCTTCTTAATGGACTCGCGCACCGCAGCGTTCACCTCATACCGAATCCCCGTCTGCGCTTTCTGTTCGCGCCGCCGCAACTCCAGCCCCAACTCAATAAAAAACAACTCGTCAAAGATCATCCGTATATGCGCCGACGTGCGCGACGATTGCAAATCTGCAAAGCTCTCACCCGCCTCCGGCCAATGCACCTGCCACAGCGCCTCGCGCGGCGAAATCAAACTAAGGTGCGCCCGCACCGCCGCCGGAATCGCATCCGGCATTTCCGGATTCAAATCCTCCAGCGCCCGGCGTATGATTCTCCGAAACCACCGCGGCGTCAGCTTCCCCTGTCCCGCAGATTCGTAAATCGGCACAATCCGCCCTATCTCGAGCGATGCCGCCGCCTTCTTCTCCGCCTCGTCCGCCCCACCTTCTTCGTTGACGTCTCCCAGAATCTCGAACTGCGGCTGCACAATCTGCAACTGCCCGTCGCGGTCCGCGTCCACTTTCCCGTAGAGCGCAATCATCTGTCCCGGCTGAAACCGCCCCTGCAAATACGTAGCGTTGAACCAAAGGCACTTCAGCCGCGCGCGCCCCTGGCCCACGGTCAACTGAAAAATCGGCATCCTCTTCGTGCGGAACAACCCAGAATTGCGCACCTCGGCGATCACCGTCGCCATCTCGCCCGCGCGCAACTCCGCCACCGATCGCGGATTCAGCCGGTCTTCATATCGAAACGGCAAATAGTGCAGCAGGTCGTCAACGGTCTCCAGGCCCTTAGCGCGGAGAACCTCCGCCAGCCGCGGCCCAACGCCCTTGATGTACTGCACCGGTGTAGCAAGTTCCAGCATCAGAAGGGATGTTAGCAGGAACATATAGCGCCGGAACGTGTAGCGCCGGCGCCCCGCCGGCAATCTCGGATGGCGCAACATGTAACGCCGCCTTCCCGCCCACGGCGCAGGCGCAAACGAATCGATGGCGAAGAGCAAAACATTCAGCAGTTTCGTCGACGCACTCCTCGCCGTGCTGGCCGGCAACGCCATCTATTTCCTGCTGATGCCGCACCTTCCGCGCGCCATGCACCATTCGCTGTTCATAGAAGACTGGGGCCTCGTTGTTGACTTCATCATCTGCACCGCAGTTTTCGTACTTGTAAAGATCGTCCGCAAGTGACGCCGGGCACCCCTCGCCGGTTGCCCAACTCATTCGCGTCCTTTGCGAATGAGTGGGCCTTTAGAGCGCTCACAATCCGGCATTCCAAACCCCGGCCCCGCGCATCTTAATTACGCCATGAGAACCATCCTGCTCCTCACCTGCTCTAACATCTTCATGACCTTCGCCTGGTACGGACACCTCAAATATCGCTCCGCGCCCTTGTTCAAAGTCATCATCATCAGCTGGCTCATCGCCTTCCTGGAGTACTGTTTTCAGGTCCCCGCCAACCGAATCGGCTCCTACGAATTCTCCATCGCGCAACTTAAAACGATCCAGGAAGTAATCACGTTAACCGTCTTCGCCGTCTTCTCAGTCCTCTACTTTCACCAGGAATTGAAATGGAATCACTTCGTAGGCTTCGCCTTCATCGTAGGCGCCGTCTTCTTCATCTTCAAGAACTGGTGAGTCTTAAAGGCGACGAGCTTCAGGCCGTCGGCATAAAGGATCACTGCGGCAGAGAAATTTGGGTTTAGAATAGCCGCCCTGAACCTTACCCTCACCGCGATTTTTGAGGAAGTTCCCGAGCAGGAGGGCGGAGTATGTCGCCTACACAGAAGAATTGCCTGGCGCGATCACCGAGGGCGACACTCTGGAAGAAGCTCGAGAGAACCTCCGCGATGCCTTTGAGGTATTGCTCGAAGCCAATCGCACTCTGACAAAGAAGCCAATCGCACTCTGACAAAGAAGCCACGCCCCGGCCAGAGAATCATTCGCGAAGAGATTAAGGTCACGGCTTGACACCGTGAAACGCGCCGATCTGATGTTGCCGCTTGCTCCGCGAGGGAGCAAAACACAGCGTCTACTACAATGCCGCGGCGCAACGAATCAGTACTGTGCCGTGACACAAAGAAGTGAAGAACCCAACTGCCATCCGAATCTGCAAGCAGCTTCAAGTGCCGGACCCTTTGCGCTGAGGTTTTGCCGCTGAGGGTCCACCTAGGGTCCGACTACGCCTCCGCCTTCGCCGCCCCCTTCCCCGCAATCGCCGCCGCCGCAATCTGCGCCACATCCAGCAACTCCGGCGGAGTCTGCGACGCCGCCGCCAGCCCATCCCGCAGCATCGAATTGCAGAACGGACACGCCGCCGCCACGACGCTCGCTCCCGTAGCAATCAACTCTTCCGCGCGCTCGCGGTTCACGCGCTTGCCCGTCTCTTCTCCCAGAAACATCAATCCGCCTCCGCCACCGCAGCAGAACCCTCGTTCCCGCGCCCGCGGCGGATCGACCACTTGGCCGAAACGCGCAATCACCTCGCGCGGCTGGTCGTACACTCCGCGATACCGTCCCAGATAACACGCGTCGTGAAACACCACGTTCTGGTTCTGCCCCTTGTTTGCCGGCAGACGGTCCTGAAAGCGCGCCATCAGTTCCGTGTGGTGCTCGATCGGCACCACTTCTCCGTGCTCCTTCCAGTCCACGCCCATCGTGCGCACGCAATGCGGGCAAATCGAAACCATCTTCTTCACGCCCGCCTCGCGAATCTGCTCCATGTTGGATTGCGCCAGCTCGCCAAACAGATAGTCGTTGCCCAGTCGCCGCGCCGGATCGCCGTTGCACTTCTCCTGCTTGAGCACGCCGAAGCTGATGTTCAGGTAGCGCAGCACTTCAACGAACGCTAAAAGTATCTTCCGCCCGTTCGGGTCGAACGATCCCAGGCAGCCCATCCACAGGCAATATTCCTGCGAACCGTCGTAGTACGGCAGCCCGCTCTTCTCGATAAACTTCTCCCGGTCCGATGACGGGAACCCAAGCGAATTTCCGCCGCGCTCGAGCGTCACAAACATCTCGCCGCCATAGCTGTTGTCCCACTTGCCCGTGTTCACGGCGCCGCGCCGCAAGCCCACAATGATTGGCAAATGCTGAATTCCCACCGGGCACTGGTACTCGCACGCCCCGCACGTCGTGCACTGGAACGTCGCTTCCATCGATAGGAACTTGCCCAGCAGCGGCTCCTCGCTTTTCGGCCCCAGTTCCTTCAGATAATGCCGCGTGCCTAGAATGATCTCCTTCGGGTTCAGAACCTTCCCCGTGTTGTTGGCTGGACAATGTTCGGTGCAGCGCCCGCATTCCACGCAGGTGAACGCCTGCAACGCGGCGATCCGCGTCAGGTCCTTGCCCGTATCGAGCCCAAAATCTTCGTCCCCCACCAGCGGCGGAATCTTGCTGAACCCATCGCGCTCCAGAAACACCGTCAGCGGGCTGAGGATGAGGTGCATGTGCTTGGTGCTCGGAATCAGCGGCAGGAAAATCAGCAGCACCAGCGTGTGCGCCCACCAGAGCGCCAACTGGGCCGTGCTTCCATCCATCATCCAAAAATTGGCCAGGTATGTGATCATCAGCGCGAAAATCAGGAACGCGATCAAGCCCGACTCCGGCGACAGCGGCTCCAGCCACTTCGGACGAATCACAAACCGCCGGAACGCCAGCCCCGCAATCGAGACCGAAACAAAGACCGCGAACACTCCCGCAATCAAGAAGTAAATCCGCGAAAACCCCGTGCTGGAGAGAAACCCCACGCCAAATCCTGCCGCAAAGTGGTTGACCGTCACCAGCGCAAACACGCAGAATCCCCAGAACACCAACGCGTGCGCCAGCCCTGGCACGGGTCGTTCCCGGATCACCTGTCCCTGCGCGGCTACTTCCCAAAGCACCTTCTTGATGCGCGGCCCAATCGGCGCCAGATGAAAATCCGCGTCCGGCTTCGCCGCCAGAATGATCTTGATTGCCGCCAGAAACTTCCGCAGAAATAAGGAAAGCGACACAACAATGACAACCAGCAGAACGACGCGTCCCGGCCAGTTCATAGCGATGTCTCCAGTCAAGCGGGTCTAGTCTAAACTAGCCGAAGACCGCATAGTGGTGATTAATATTGCTCCAGGCTCACGTGTGCATCGGAGCTCAACTAGCGCCGCAATCGCAGGAGTTCTTCGCCGCACGCTCCCCGGAAAAGACCCTCACGCTTAACCAATGGCTAACCTCACACTGCCCCGCCCTCGATACTTCGATACTTTGATTCCATGGGGGACGCATGCGGCCATCCAAAAGCACAAGGCTACAAAATCATGGCCCGTCTCGCCCAAGCCGACCCAGAAGGTGCTAAGGTCCGTGAGAAACAACGCTCCGTAGCGTGCTCTAAACAACGCTGGTCGGTTCCTCAAAGCCGGTATATACTGGCGTCCGTACTTATTTCGCCTCGGTTTATGTCCGGGCGTGGAGCAACTCATATTTCATTCTTAATGCTCCAAATACAACGTCGTTTCTGGTCGCAGTTACGCTGACCGGTCCGGCGCGGGGCCGGACACATTCGTAGTGTCCCCTACCCCGGCGGAGGTTGTGTTGTGGACGTCGTCCTTATTCGTCTGTTCTTTATCGCCATCGTCGCTGTCATTTGCTTTCTGCTCCGTCCCTTTGGCCTAAGTCCTGCTCTTGCCGGAGCCGTCGGCGTCCTGATCGGCGGTGCCATATCCCTGTTCGAGTGGCGTCTCCGCGTCATGAGCCTCAAACGCCTCATCGGCGCCGCCATCGGCAGTGTCATGGGCATCATCGGCGCCTACTTTTTCGCCCTCGTCATCCGCGACAGCGTCCAGCCCGGTCCCACACAGAGGTTCCTTCAGATCCTGGTCATGATGATCATGGCCTACGTCGGCCTGCTCGTCGGTGCCACCAAGGGAGACCTTCTCAATCTTTCCGCCCTCGGCGGCATTTTCGGCGGTGAAAAACAGTCCAAGAAAAGCTACAAGATCCTCGACACCAGCGTCATCATCGATGGCCGCATCGCCGACATCGCCGAAACCGGCTTCGTCGACGGCATCATGGTCATCCCGCAGTTCGTACTTCGCGAGCTCCAGCTCGTCGCCGATTCCGCCGACTCCCTCAAGCGCAACCGCGGCCGCCGCGGCCTCGATATCCTTCAGCGTCTTCAAAAAAGCACCACCCTGTCAATCCAGATCGTCGAAGACGACTTCCCCGCCATCCGTGAAGTCGACATGAAGCTCATCGAGCTTGCCAAAGTCTACGAGGGCAAAATCGTCACCAACGATTTCAACCTCAACAAGGTCGCTCAGCTTCAGGGTGTCGCCGTGCTCAACATCAACGAGCTCGCCAATTCCCTCAAGCCCATCGTCCTGCCTGGCGAAATCATGCGCGTCTTCATCCTCAAGGAAGGCAAGGAATACAACCAGGGTGTCGCCTATCTCGACGATGGCACCATGGTCGTCGTCGATAACGCCCGCAAAATGATCGGCAAGACCATCGACATGTCCGTCACCTCTGTCCTTCAAACCACCGCCGGCAAAATGATCTTCGGCAAGTGGGATGAACGCTCGGCGGGCCGCCACGACTCCAAGTCCCCGCCACCATCGCCGGTTCCGGTGGTATCGTCAGGCAGCGTTTCCGATCCGGCCCGGAAGCCCTCGCCCACACCCATCGACCGCGCCGCCGATTGAAGCGCGGGGCAGTTCTCACGCACACCACTGAAGCCGTGTACCCTTCTCAAGACCCTTCACCCTTCATAAGGCAGGTGGACGCGTTCCAGTGACGCCATTACAGCCGTAATCTTGGCATTCGGTGTCGTGAAATTGACACTGGCAGAAAGCGTCATGAAGCACATTGCCAACCTAGTACCTTTGGCAGCCGGTCTGATACTGCTGGCTGTGGGCGCATATTCCGTGCGGGAGATCTCTAGTCCCTGGACGGAGTGGTGGCACCACGAACTCGCGTCAACGTCCAAAACTCCAGCCGCCATCAAAGAGCCTGGCATCAGCGATGGCAATACGAAGGTGTATGGAGTTCTCTCCCAACTAAGAGGGGATGCCGGTGGAGACGACGCTGTGCCGGCGAATAGTAGCCCAACTTCGCTCATGGATCGCGTTTTTACCAGCGACGCGGGAAAACCAAACCATTTTCTACACCGCCGCATTGCTGTTGAGACATACCAGATCTTCGCGCTCGATGTTCCGCCACACGCAATTCGCCCGCAGCTGGACGGTACGTTCCGTATGGCGACGGGGTCGCGAAATCGAGAAGGCACCGGGGTTGAAGTCCTGCTGATGGACGAAGAACAGTTTGTAAGCTTTACCGGTAACAAGCCGTGGACGCCTGTTTTGCGGGAAGACCCATCAAGCCACGGGGAAGTTCATTGGGACCTACGCTCGACTTCCGGAACACAAAGGTACTACCTGGTGTTTCACAAGTGTTCGACGCAACCGGGCGCGAGTCTCGTCGACGCCGACTTTACCGCCAGCTTCGAGTAGACGAGTGGCGCGGACACTCCTACACCACTCACAACTGAATCAAGAAAACGGTAAGGAGGGGATCTTGCCACCAGACTTTGTAGCAAAATAGAAGCATGCCGGGTGTGCGAATTGACAAGTGGCTTTGGGCTGCGCGTTTTTTCAAGACACGGTCTCTTGCGGCTCGCGCTTGCGAGCTGGGCAGGATTCAATCCAGCGGTCATGTGATCAGCAAGGCGGCGCGGGAAGTCCGTGTTGGAGACATGTTGCGCATCGCGAACGAGGGCGGAGAATTTGAGGTGGAAGTTCTGCAGTTGAGTGAAGTTCGCGGCCCGGCTCAAGTTGCACAGACACTCTACCGGGAGACGGAGGCGAGCCGTGAATTGCGCCTGAGAGTGGCGGCGGAGCGCAAGGCTGCGCGCGAATGGGAGCAACTGCCCGCTGCCCGCCCCAACAAACGAGACCGCCGAAGGATCATCCAGTTCCGGGGCAGGGGTTGAGGGGAGTGCGCGCACGTCCAGCGCAACGTTATCTCAGCGGCTGAACGGTTTGCTGAAAGAACTCTGCTGTGTCACCTCAGTGGCTGAAGCCCAAGCATAAGAGAAAGGCTTTATCGCAGCGCTAAAGCGTTGCGCCACCCAAAACCTGGGTGTTTGGACTTTTGACTTCCGCGGCTGTCCGCTACACTCTTCGCATGAAAGCTCTGGTGATTCCCCGCTTCGGAGGTCCGGAGGTACTCGAACTTCAAAACGTTCCCGACGCTGTCGCCAAGCCGAACCAGGTGCTGGTGAAAGTGGAAGCGGCCGGCCTCAATTTCGCGGACCTGATAACGGCGCGTGGCGGATATGCTGGCACTCCCAAACCTCCGCTGATTGCAGGTCGGGAGTTCGCGGGCCTCGACGCGAACGGACGGCGCGTCATGGGATACACGCAGTGGGGGGCATTTGCCGAGCTTACAGCCTTGCATTCCGATAATCTCTGGCCGGTACCAGAAAAGTGGAGTGCCGAACAAGGCGCAGCTTTTCCAGTTAATTTCTTTACGGCGTATCTTGCGTATTGGAAAGCCGGGCTCATCGACCAGCCCGCGGGGGCGCGGGTCTTGATTCACGGTGTGGCGGGTGGGGTGGGCACGGCAGCGGTGCAGATTGGCAAGATCCTCGGGATCGAGATGTATGGAACCTCTTCGTCGGAAGAGAAGCTGGCGCGCGTGCGCGAGCTTGGTTTGCAGCACGACATCAACTACAAGAAAGATGACTACGTCACCGCGATCGAGAACTTGACGAGCGGCGAAGGCGTTGACGCGGTATTCGAAATGCTGGGGGGCGAACACGTGGACAAGAGCGTGCGATGCCTACGCGACTTTGGGCGAGTGGTTGTCTACGGCCAGGCCACGGGAGAGAAGCCTCTGCTTGACACACGGCTTCTCTATGCGAAAGGCGCAAGTGTTCATGGACTTTGGCTGACGTACCTGAGCCGGAACCGGACGATCATGGACTCGGCGTGGAAGCAACTGTCGGATTGGGCGAATGGCGGCAGATTGCAGCCAGTAATCGGGGAAGTGTTTCCGTTCGAAGAGGCGCGCGCCGCTTACAGTCTGATGCAGGGAGGAAAGAACTATGGCAAGCTCGTCCTGAGGATCGCGTGAGTCCACTTTTACATCGCAGCGCTTTGAAACATAACAAATTGTGACGCTAGGTCCACGCTCTCACATAACTAGACATTTCTTCGCTCGGTCCGCGTGTTTCCTCGACAACGCTAACGTCGCGCTAACTTATCCGTCCAACTTATAGTCCGTAAGTCGGGAACTCTTTCCGACATGCTTACGTATACGGATGCAAGGAGGATCACACATGCGACTGAAGAGTTTTGCCAAGACTGTAGCATTCGGGCTGACGCTGCTTGCGGCCATCGGCGCGTTTGCGAGTAACAAGGGGAGTTTCCATACCAGCGAGACAGTTGTAATCAATGGACAAGCGCTGCCGGCCGGCGACTATCAGGTGCAGTGGCAAGGCAGCGGCTCCAATGTGGAGCTTAGCTTCATGAAAGGCAAGAAAGAAATTGCCAAAGTGACCGCCACGCAGGAAGACCTGCAGCAAGCGCCGATCAACGATGAGGCGATAGTCAGCCACAGCAACGGCCAAGCGTCCGTTTCGGAGATTCGTTTCGCGGGAAAGAAAACAGCGTTTGCGCTAGGCGGGTCCGATCGTGCGTCGATGGGCGACGCTTCCAAGTAAGTTAACTGCCACCTCGAACAGGACAGAATCCGAACAGAGCTGTTCCCCAGGTAGAAGAAGGCTCAGCAGCGAGGGGGCGCAAGGTCGCTCCCTCGTCCATTGTTTTTTGATTTTAGTTGAACGCACGCGACCGAGTACTCCGGACGACTAACCCCGGCGTCGTGCCGCGGTCGCGCGTTTCCTGCCTGCTTGTAGCCGGACAATTCCCTGACCTCGCTGGAGTCTCGTGTGCCCCGGACTCGCCAGGCGAGCCCGAATGCGTAGGTTCCACCAATTCCAACGAATGACTTTAGTAATTGGATGCGGTGACTCCAGTCTTAAGAATGACTAGTACCTCCGGTAGAGTGTTAGTAATACGATGAGTGTTACCGCGAGGTCGATAAACATGCCTTCCCCTGTTCGGATGGTCGCTGCAATTCTCCTGACCACCCTGGCCATTTTCCTGGTGGGCTGCAGTTCGTCGAGCGCGCCAATTGCTGTGACCGTAACAGCCGCTCCGGCGACAATCGACCAGGGGCAGACGTCGACTCTCACCGCCACAGTTGCGAATGACTCGAAGAACGCTGGCGTTACCTGGGGAACTCCGTCGGCTGGATCGTTCAGCGGCACGCCGACGACGACTGCGGCGACCTACGTTGCGCCCGCCTCAGTCACGACCCAGACTCCCGTGACGATAACGGCGACCTCGATCAGCGATACGTCGAAGACTGGGATGATAACGATAACGGTGAATCCGAATCCGGCGGTGAGCACAACCAACCCTCCGGGCGCGGCGACTTCTGGCACCGCGTATAGCTACCAATTGAGCCAAACGGGGGCACGAGCCCGTTCACCTGGAGCGTGACGCCAGCGCTTCCGGCGGGATTGAGTCTGAGTTCAGGCGGCCTCATCAGCGGCACGCCAACGCAGTCATCGGCCAGCAATTCCTCCTACACTTTCAAGGTCACGGACAGCACGGGCGTTTCGGCAACACAGGCATTCAACATTGCCGTCAGCGCGCCTCCAGCGCTGGGCGTCTCAACGACGAGCTTGCCGGGAGCGACGGTTGGATCGAGTTACAGCGGACAGCTCGCCGCCACGGGCGGTGTAGCTCCGTACAACTGGGCACTCGTCAGTGGCCCAACGTGGCTGTTGGTCAGTTCCTCTGGCGCTCTCTCGGGCACACCGACCAGCGCCTCGGGCAGCCCGGTGGCAGTTACGGTCAGCGTCACGGATTCGGAAACGCCCAAGCCGGTCACGGCCCAGAGCACTAGCCTTACCATCGCGATCAGCATAGCTCCCTTACAGATCACGACCACATCCCTGCCCGCGGGAGCAATCAATGAGGCCTACAGCGGCACGGTCAGCGCCACCGGAGGCGTTCCTTCCTATACGTGGAGCCTCATCGGCGCGCCCTCGTGGCTCTCGGTGAACTCTTCGACCGGGGCGCTTTCGGGCAATCCGACTGCGGCGGGAACCACGCCGAGCTTCACCGTGCAGGTACAAGATACGCAAAACAACATTAAGCAACAGAGCTTCACGATCACCGTGAATGCCGCCCTTGCGATCAGCACAAATTCGCTGCCCACGGCCACGGTCAGCCAGGAATATAGCGCCACCTTGCAGGCGAGCGGTGGAGTTACTCCTTATAACTGGAGTCTCAGCGGCGCGCCGTCCTGGCTCTCGGTGGATTCCTCGACTGGGGCGCTTTCCGGCACTCCGCCCGCGGCCGGCACCACACCCAACTTCACCGCGCAGGTCGAAGATCAGGATGGAGCTACCGAGCAAGTCACCCTGTCGATCACGGTGAATGCGGCGTCCGCCTGCACGGGGACGGTGAATGACAACCTCCTCCCCGCCGGCAACTATGCCTTCATGATGAAGGGCTGGAGCGGTTCTTCCACTGCTACTTCAGCTGCGGGCAGTTTTGTCGCCGACGGAAAAGGGGGCCTGACTGGCGGCTTGATTGATATTGCCGACCAAGCCGTCGCGCCGGGAACCTTGAGCAATCAGCGGTTTGCCGGGAGCTACTGCGTGGGTTCGGACAACCTTGCGATTCTCACCATCACGCCGAGTTCAGGGTCCACCTTCAGCGCAGCCACGTTTGCGGCCGCGATCGACAACGTTAAGGACAACGGCAACCTCAACGGCCACATTATTGGCTACGACAAGAGCGGCAAGCTGATCTCCGGCCTGCTGCGCCAGCAGACTACGGCGGACTTCTCCACGAGCAGCATCAGTGGCAACTATGTCTTTGGTTTGGTTGGGGCCGATCAGCAGGGATACCGGTTTGCAATCACAGGCGAATTCGACTCCAGCGCCGGTAGCCTGAACGGAGCGGAAGCCGACTATGACGACGCTGGCAGCCTCGGAAGCGGAAGCACCCAATTCGCTTCCAACAACTTCAGCGTGGCGTCGAGCGGGCGGGGCACCGCGGCCATTAGCTTCGCGGGTTTCGTCAACCCGGTGAACTTCGTCTTATATGTGGTCAATTCCAACGAGCTGATTATGATGGCGCTGGATTCGGGCGAGACGCCGCCGATGATTATGACGGGCCGAGTGTTCGCCCAGATTAGCAACGTCAGCACTGCGACTATCAACGGAACCAGCGTGCTGGCAATGGCGGATGTCGACAACAGTAGCCAACCTGCAGTGTCCGAAACGAAGGCTGGCATCTTGAATGCAACCTACAGCAGCAGCAATCCCACATTCAGCTTAAACCTGGACGACTTTGATGTGAACAACAAAAGCGAGGGCCTCCAGTCGCAGACCATTACTGGAAGCTACAGCGTAGACTCCTATGGCCGCATGACGGTGAGCAATCTGCAAGGATGTGGCAGCGAATGCCAAAACAGTCTAGTGTTCTACGTCTTTGGCGTGAACGACTCGTTCGTGGTCGGCACCAGCCAGCAGGGGCAGTTTGGCCAGATGACGGCGCAGACGGGGACGAGCTTTAGCGCCGCGTCGTTGTCTGGGAACTACTTGGGCGGAACTGAGGGGCCGATCATCGACGGTGGGGCGGTAAAGGTCGCGGAGGCGAGCTTCAGCGGCACCGGCCTCGGCGGAACGTCGGACAAAAATGAGCTCACCAGTCAGTCGCCGCAAACAACTTATCCGACTACGGAGACGCTTAGCTACAACTATTGTCCTGCCACGGCCGGCGCGACCACTGCATCCTGCGGCAGCAGTTCGAACGGACGGTTCCTGGTGACTTGCCCGTCGGGTTCGAGTACCTGCACGGCGGGTTCGCTCCAGAAGATCATTTACATGATTTCTGGCACGGAGTGGGTGATCATGGACGCGGATTCCAGCGACAGCCACCCGGAGTTCGGGGATTTCCATCAGTAGGTGAAATAGGCTGCCAGTGCGGACCAGCCGTTTGCGCGGCTGGTCCTTGAAACCTTCACGCGATTGCGCGTGGATCGACAGATATCACAGCGCTAGTTTTCACCAGGCGGAGATTTGTGGCGACGATCCCAGCTAAAGCGACGACCCACAATGCACTTGACGATCAGATGATCGGTGGAGTTGGTGACGTCAACGCCGACGCCGAAGTTGAACTCCCAGTCGGGAGAGAGATTCAGGTCAATGGCCGGGAATATCTGCTGCGACTGTTGATTGATGGGATCGAAGTTTGATACCGGCCCCAGCGCCCCGTAGTATTCGAAGCCTCCCGCGACCTTCTTTGTGAAATCAAAACTGACCTTCACGTTCGGGGAAAACTCCCATGCCTTGCCTGTGTTCAGGCCGTGGAGCGAGCGGTCAAAAGTCGGGTTGAAATCGAGATACCAGGGGCCGAGTTTCTTGTCGATGATGGGGCGAAGCTCGTAAGTCCAACTGTCTTCGGCGAACTGCCGGCGCTGGTAGCCGATCTCCTGCGAGAGGCTCAAGCCGACAGGCAGGTGCCAGGATTCCGGGGCGGTAATGCGCGGCCGAATGTGGTCGCCAACCCACTGCCAGCCTCCTGCGGGCTGAATGCTGGAAAAAACGTAGAAGCCGGTCTCGAACCAGTCGGTCCATCCTTGCGTGATTTCCAGAGTTTCGTGCTCGGCGTGGTTTGAGGGCAGGACACCGTTGATAACCTGTTTTTGGCCATCGACCGTGAAGTTGGAATGGATCTCGACCATGGTTGTTTTGGCGGGAGTTGCCTCGGAGGAATACACCTGGATTTCATAGTTGTCCTGGGACTGAGCCAGGGGACAGAGCGCTGCGAGTACGAAGACGAGGAATAGGGGAGGAAATGCAAGGGGCCGGGGTAGGAGACGCGAACAAATCATTCGCAGACCTTCCCGTTTTGGGATGAGTTGCGAGTGATCTCGCGGATATACGAGTGCGCGAAGAACATATTTATTGACTTAAGAATTTGCGTGGCGCTATTGTCAAGACGAATGCTGTTTTTCATATTTTGCACTTATATCGCAAGAAAGGGTAGTTCGCCATGATAGAAGCATCAGTTTCGGGAGATGAGGGAAGGATCTTCGTCGAGTTTCGCCGCAAGGTGCGCTTGGCGCAGTTGCTGTCGTCATCCATGGAAGGTTTACTGAAAGAACTGCGGTTCACAGGCCGCCTAAGTGTAATCCTTCAGAATGGGCGGGTTTTAAAGTCCGGCTATGAGGAAGGCTACTTCCGAAGAGCTGAGGCAGACGGAGCCAGCTTACAGTAAGTTGGAAGAATCGAAAATTAAATAGCCTAAACAGGTCATCGTAAGAGAAACGAGCCCTGGGCCGAACAGCCGGCACCAGGGCTTTTTCATTTTAGCCAAGAGCCATCTTAGATCGTGAGGCAATCATGAATTTCATAAACGACCTAGATAGTACGCAAGAACGAATCGAACTGAAATACTGCGAGCGCTGCGGCGGTCTTTTCTTTCGCGCTCATGACACGGGCTTGGTCTACTGCGCCAGTTGTAGTGTGCGGCGCACCGATTGGGACACACCGGTGCTCTTCTCGAAACGGTTAGGGGGCCGGCCCGGGCGCAAGCCGAGGATTACAGTCCTTCGTGGCGCCGCGGCAGAGGGCGGCGGGCAAATCGGGGTTCTGCAAGGCATTGCTGTGGGTGAGGTGCATCCATGCTGAATGCCTTATCCGCAGTTGCTCCAACCTGGAATCTCCAAGGTCAAACCGCACCGCCGCCAATAGGAATTGGACTGGCGGAAGGCAATTTGTGGTTTTATCGGCCGCGAACCGCGGCTTTGTTGCGGCGCTATGGCCGGCTGTCTGTAGAGGTTGGACGGTTACCGTCTTTGCTGGGAAAAGACATTTTTCGGTCCCGGCTCGCTCAATACTCAGCCAAGAACTTCGAAGATGCGGCGGTTTTCGTGGCAGATATAGAACGTGTTCTCGACCAGCTAAGTGACGAAGATAGAAGGATGTTAGCGATGAATGTGCTGGAAGATTATACGGTTGCTGAAGTGGCCCGACTGCTGCAATGCTCGCAAAGGACAGTGGAGCGAAAGTTATTCGCCGCCCTTGATCATCTTTCAGGCGAGTTGGCGAAGATCGGGATGTTATGAAAAGTTGTCAAGGGGGTAAAAATGCGAAAAGTTGAGGAAGTTACTCAAAACAAGGAAACAATAAATTCTGGAAACTTGTCGGATTACCCGCTTGAATTTGGTATTCTAGACTTAAGGGTAAAGAAAAAATAATTCGGCGAGCAGTTAGCGTAGATAGTAAGGACTGCAGGCTGGCGGTTGAGCGCGGTAAGTTGGACTCGGCAAGATTCCGATCAGGCAAGATTCTGAGGGCGCGGGAACAAAACGCGCCCTTTTGTTTTCTGGGATCTTGATAAGTAGAAGGTACATAGATACTTTGGAGAAGGTCAAAAGTCTTTTCGCGAACTGGCAGCCCCTCAGCGGCTTGAAGCCGCTGTTGATTTCGCGCCGTTTGCGGCACGAGTGGAACTCGCGCCCTTCCCTAAACCCGCCGGAGAGGGAGTTTTTCAGCAAACTGTAAGGCCCATGTCAATTCGGCAGATTTGCGGCCTGCCGGGCGGGGTGGAAGCACTGTCCCGAAGATGCGACGAAGACGTAGAATCAGAAACACCCACGTGCATGGGAGAAACCCCGTGCGTGGGTGAGGATCTGGACCAGGAAGCCGGAACACAGCATGGATATGTCATGGATCACGGATCGCATCGCGCTCGGCGGCGGGATCTGGAATGCGGAGAACATGGTGGCGGTCGCCGCGGCGGGGATTACGCACATCGTGAACATGCAAGTGGAATTCGACGACCGTCCGCTGGCGGAACCGTACGGTATACAGGTGCTGTGGAATCCGACGGATGACGATTTCACCCTGAAGTCGCCGGAGATGCTGAAACGCGGAGTAGACTTTGCGGTGGAAGCGCTGCAAGGTCCTGAGGCGCGGCTCTATGTTCACTGCGCGGCGGGGGTACATCGGTCGGCGATGATGTTGCTGGCGGTTCTGTGCGCCATGGGATGGGAGATTGAGGCAGCGATGTATGAGATCGAGAACCGGAGACCAGTCGTGGATTTTGCCGACGTATACGTGGAGAGCGTAAGACATTTTCTGGAGGAGTATCCGGAAGAGGCGCAGCGGAGTCTGGACTAAAGGAATTGGCGGGCAGGCGGACTGATACGAACCCCGGCTAAGATGGGAAGTCCATCGAGGCGGGAAGGAAAAGAATTGCGAGAGGCCGCTCGAGAGGGCGGCTTTCTTATTGAATTGATGAGGAGTGGTGCAGTTTCAAAGGAAGCGAGCCAAACGCGCGACTTATTGCGTCGCAAAAAACGCGACGCATCGCGCGGCTCGCCCAGATCCTTCGCTGCGCAAAAGCGCTTGCTCAGGATGACAAGCAAACTGCACCACTACCGATTGATGAGGAGATACGAGATGCGGGAAGCGGAGATCCGGGTCGTCCCTTGGGGAGTGGATGCTTTGACGTCGGCGGTACAAGCCGGGCGAAGAGTCGGGAACAGGCTCGCGGCGCTGAAGCGTGTGCGTGAGAACTGGGTCGTCCCTCCGGGACTTGAACCGTTGGCGCCACTTTACCCCGCGCTTAAGCGCGGGGCTAAGGTAGGCCGTCCCTGCGGGACTGGAGACTGCCGGGGTTTGTTTCACGGTGTTCTCCGAAATTCAGCTTTCACGCACGCACTGAAGCGTTGCGCCAGCCAAAGGCTCAAAATTGCGGTACGGTCGAATGCAGTGCTGTTGATTGGGGTGCTAGCACTCGCGGTGAGTGGGGAAGTAGGAGCGTGGGCGCAGGGACCGGCGTTGACGACGATCAGCGACACGGTGTATCGGGCCGATGGGACTCCGGCGTCGGGGATGGCGTTGATCGCGTGGCCTTCGTTCGAAGCAGCGACCGGGAATGCGGTGGAAGCCGGGAACCTGACGGTGACGATCGCGGCGGGAGGAGCGTTTACGGCGCAGTTAGTCCCGAACGCGGGCGCGACGCCGACGGGGACGATCTACACGGTTGTGTTCCAACTGGACGACGGGACGGTGCGGACGGAGTATTGGTCGGTTCCGACGACATCGCCGACAACGATTGCGGCGGTGCGGACGACGCCGGGCACGGGCCTGGGGAACACAGCAGCGACACAGCAGTATGTGAATGGAGCAGTGGCGAACCGGGCGCTGGATGCGACGGTGGTGCACCTGGCAGGAACGGAGACGATTACGGGGACGAAGCAGTTCACGGCGCCGCCGTCACTGCCACCGCCGGTGGGTAGCAGTGACGCGGCGAACAAAGGGTACGTGGACGGGGCGGTGAGTAACGTGGGCTCGGGGTCTTACGTCTCGACAGCGGGGGGCACGATGACGGGACCCTTGACACTGCCAGGGGATCCGACGGCGCCAACTCAGGCTACGGACAAGAACTATGTGGACAATGGGCTGCTGGCGAAAGCGGACCTAGTGAGCGGGCTGGTGCCGGCCGGGGAACTGGGCAGTGGAGTGGCGAGTTCATCGACGTGCCTGACGGGAAACTCGACCTGGGGCGCATGCGGAGGAGGAGCACCAGCGGGAATCACGTATGCGACGACATCTTTGAACTGGTCGCAAACGATTGCCACATCGCTGAGCGCAGCGACGCAAGCGACGGTGACCCTGACGCCGTGCCCGGCGGGCGTGGACACTACGAGTGGAGCGGGCTACCAAGTGCTGATTTCCGGAGGCGGGAACAGTGAGGCGACCAACGTGGTGGCGGGAAGCTGTACATCAGGCGCGGCCAGCGGGACGATTCAGTTTACACCGTACTTTTCATACCCGGCGGGAGCGACGGTGGGATCGGCTTCGAGCGGGATCCAGGAGACGATCAACGCGGCGTGCGGCGTGAATTCTGTGTCGTACAAGAACAGCCAGTGTAACGTGACGATTCCGGCGAATGGCGCTTTCAGCTCGGTGAACACGTACAACATCGCGGGCACGATTTACTTACACGCCAATCAATCGGTGTTAAGCGGTTACGGCACGACGTTGAGCTGCACGGGGCGGGGCGTGTGCCTACAGGTCGGCGACTTATTGAACTCAAACGACTACCAGAGCACGACGGTGATGGGGCTGAGTTTCCGGTCGCCAACGAATCAGTTGAGCAACCCGGCGTATGCAGGCGTGGCGATCACGCAGACGCAGCGAGCGTCGCAGGTGGTAACGATCACAACGGCGAGCCCGCACGGGTTCCGGGTTGGAGACATGGTGACGATTTTGTTCACCGACAACACGGGGTACTGGGGAGACGCGTTCATCACGGCAGTGCCGAGCGCTACGACGTTTCAATACGCGCACTCGGGAGGGGATATTGCGGCGCAAAGCACGCCGGGGTCGGTAGCGCTGGCCTATGTGGCGGTGCTGGACAACGCGGAGAACACGCACTTCTCCGATATCTCCTACGATAAGTACGGAGAGAACGGGTCGTTCAACAACTTCTTTGACCTATGGGACGATGAGAACGCACTCATCGAGCACTATATCTCAACCTCTGGTCTTACGGCGGATGCGAATTGGACCGGATCGTTCATATTCTCCGCGGGCAATCAGGGGTCGCTGCATCAGATTGCGCCAGTAGTTACGATGCGCGACTCGAGCATTACGGCTACCAATCCGGGAGTTACGGTCTATAACTCGAACGGGATCTACATCGAGAACACGGTGATCCAATCGAGCGGTCCGTGGCAGGTTTACTCGGCGAACGCGACGGGCAATTACCAGGGGGCGTACCTGAAGAACATTTATTCAGAGAGCAGCGCGGGTGTAGCGAATCCGCTGAATAATCCGCATTCGCCCTTTGCGGGCACGGGACTGGCAGGATTGATAGCCGGCAACTCGACTAATGCAGCCAATTTCCAAGTAAGGGGATCGGGCGGCATGCAGGGCTGGTTTCCGACGGGAGGAAGCGGCTCGATTGGTTACTCGTACTTTGTGGTGGCCAAAGACACGACAGCGGGAACGCAGACTTCTCCGATGCAGATATTGAACTATAGCTCGACGGGAAGCGACACGATCACGGTGCGCTGGCCCCGAGTTGCAAACGGCACCGACGTGATGACCTACGATGTACTGCGCATGGCAACACCGGCGGGAGTGACGTCGGTGTATCCATACGCGGGCGGCTGCACGGGGGGCTCGACTACGGCGTGCGGGGCTGTGGCCACGAACGTAGCACAGTGCGCGGGTTTGGTATGCACATACAGCGATAGCGGCGCCACCGTGACTGCCACTTATACGGTTCTACAAGGAACCTATGCTGGGAATATTCTTTTCTGGCCAGGCTCGATCGTGACGGTGAACCGGACGGTATCGGTAGACGTGGACGAGCAAAACGTTGTGGGTATCGGGCTCAATGGAAATCCAGCTCAGATAGCGGACCAGTGCACTCTTTACGGCACGACATCGCCCGGAGGATATACGCAGTGCAAGTCAAGTGTTACTGCGGCAAACAACTCGGTGCCGAGTCAGACGGGAACGCTGCTGACTGATGGAACCGCGTCAGGCGGAGGCCAGGCGCTCACGAAGGGGCGGTTGAATTTTTCCACTAGTCCATATGTCTCGTTGAGTCCGCATCACATTATCACGCTGATCGATTCGCAGCCGGGTTTAACGCGCTCAACGTGGGGCTTCCGACCACCGGCGAGTGCGAGCGACGTGTGGATTGGAACGGATGTCCCCATCGTGGGAGCAGAGCTGAACCAGGGGCAATTAGCTTTTGGAGCACCAGTGTCGATCACGAACTATATTGCCGCAACGGGAGACGGTGCGCACGCGAACTGGCTGGAACGACTGAGCGGAGCGCTGAAAGAGTTTAATGTTCCGGTCAAGTTCGATCAGAGCGTGACGTTGGCGGGACTCGCGGACGGATGTATGGCTTTGACGGGGGGAGTGATTGGATCGACGGGTAACCCATGCGGATCGGGGTCGGGCGGCGGGGCGGTAAGTTCGGTGTTTGGACGAACGGGAGCTGTGGTCGCGCAGAGCGGTGACTATAGCGTTAGTCAGGTTACTGGGGCGGCGGCAGACTCGGCGGTCGTGCATAACACCGGAAACGAGTCGATTAGTGGGAATAAGACGTTTGCAGGCGCCGTAAGTACGGGTGGCGGACTGATATTACCGGTTGGGAGCGGATATGCGCCTGGAGTTGGAGGTATTGGACTGGATACGCAGGCGGGAATGGCGGTTGTGAACATTGCGGGGACGACACAGCAGATTGCGCTGACAAGTTCAAATATCAGCGGGCAGGCGGGGACCGCATTGGCACTGGCGCAGACGCCGACGCAGTGCAACGGCGCGTTTGCCACGGGCATTCAGGCGAATGGAAACGCTAACTGCTCGACGCCGAGCGTGATTCAGATGGCGGAGACGACGCAGCCAGCGGGGATACCGAACTGGGGGCAGTTATGGTTCGATAGTACTGCTCACGTCGCGAAGTATATCGACAATAATGGTTCTGCGGTGACGCTGGGTAACGGACAGGCGAACCTGTTCACGCAGGACTCCACGGGCAGCGATCCGGCGGATACGCTGGAGGAGATGAATGGCGGGAACTCGCAGAGCTTTAGGATCTACCACTCCTTCACGAGTTCCACAAATTACAGCCGCTTGCAGTTTACCTGGGACAATTCGCAGGGTGCGTGGCAGATCGGAAGCACGTTTGGCTCCGGTGGCGGCGCGGCTGGAGGAGTGGAGGTCGCCACGGGCACGATCCCAACAGCGCGATGGACATTCGGGGCGAGTACGCCATATGCCTTCTACCCTAACGCCGACAACGCTTATACGATCGGCACTCCGACTTATGCACCGGCGGCGATCTATGGTCACCAATTTTGTATTGGCGGCAGTTGTATTACTTCCTGGCCGAGCGGGGGTGGCGGAGCAGTAAGTTCGGTGTTTGGACGGACTGGGAATGTGCTGGCACAGAGCGGGGATTACTCGGTGGCGCAGGTTAGCGGCGCGGCACCGCTGGCATCGCCTACTTTTATGGGCACGGTGACGGAGCCGGATGGGACGATGGTGAGTGGATCGGGATGGGCGGGGAGTCCGACGTTTTTGAACAACGTGACGATCGCGGGGAACCTGAGCGTTGCGGGGAATATCAACCAGACGGGAAGCAGTCCGACGCAGTGGTCGGGAAAAGAGTGGACGGGGACGACGGCAACGGTGCCGACGGGGATGGATTTTTCGCTAGGCGTGGGATCGGATGCGGTGTTTCACTGCCAACTGGCGGGCGGGGCGTCGTGCATGCCGAGCAGCGGTGGCGCGGTGGCGAGTGTGTTTGGCAGGACGGGAACGGTAACGGCGCAGAGCGGCGACTACACGGCGGCGATGGTGGGGCTGGGCAATGTTACGAATAATGCGCAGACGGTGGCGGCGGTTGTGCCGAATACGGCGCCGGGGGCGGGCCAGATACTCGTGGGGAACTCGGGCGGGACGGCGTATGCGCCGCAGAGCGTGAGCGGAGATTGCACGCTGGCGGCGACGGGCGCGATTAGCTGCACGAAGTCGGGTGGGGCGGCGTTTGCGGCATCAGCAACGACGGACACGACCAATGCTTCTAATATCGCGTCGGGCACGTTGGGCCATGCGCGTCTACCTGCGCTGGTAAGTGCGGATATTCCGAATAACTCGGCGAACACGACGGGGAGCGCGGGTAGCTTGAGTGCGGCTTCGGTGTTGCCGGCGGGGACGACGGGTACGACACCGAGTGCGGGGGATAATTCACAGAAGCTGGCGACGACGGCGTATGTGAAGAATGAGATGCAGATGGCTTGGACGTGTCCGGTGGCGGGGGCGACAACGAGCGGAGTTAGTTACTGCAATTGGACGGTTCCGAGCGGGATCACGATTACAGGATTCGACCTGGCGGCGAGCACGGCGCCAGCGGGATGCACGACTTATCCGACGCTGCAGGTTTGGGATGGGAAGGCTGGTGTGGAAGTGGGGAGTTACTCGATCACTATGACGAGCGGAAACAACTTCTACAGCCAGGTGACGGGCAGCACGAATGTGGCGGCGGGAGAGTATTTGCGGGTGAAGGTTACGACGGGCGGATCGGGATGCGGGACGACTCCGGCGGGGATTGTGGCGGTGGTGACGTATCAGATGGCCAACTAAACAGTTCTCGGTTGTCAGTTGTCAGTTGTCAGTTCTCAGTTCTCGATTCTCAGTGGGTATCAGGTAGCGATCATCTACATGAATAAATATTGGGCTTTGCTCCTTTTATTGGGGGCTTCGGTGACTTGTGTCTCGTCTTCAGCATACGGGGCTAGTTATTACGTCGATTGCAATTATGGGTCGAATGGGAATGCCGGGACCTCGCCGCAGGCGGCTTGGCGGACGCCGCTTGAGATTACTTTGCACTCGGCGAATGGCGTGTTTCAGCCGGGAGATGCGATTTATCTGAAGCGCGACTGCACCTGGTATGAGGGGTTTTCGCTGAGTTCTTCGTCGGGGACGAGCGGGAGCAAGATTTATGTGGATAGTTTCAACCGCGATGGATCGGCTTCGGGGCCGACTAACGAGGGGAGACCTCCGCACCTTACGGGATATCTGCCGATTGGGGATGCGTATTGGTCGGTCTCCTCGGGGAATGTTTGGGTGAGTAAGCCGCTTTTTGACAGCGCCGCGGACGGGAGCGATAACTGCGCTAACGACGGCGGGAACTGCGTGGCATGCCCGACGGCGGGCATCTTGTATAGCTGCCTATCGCAGCCGCTAACAACGATGACGGCGGTGCGGTTTGGAACGGTGTGGGGCAATGGATCGTTCCCGGGCGGGACAGCCATGGGAGGGGCGGCATCGATTTCCGGGCTGGCGCAGGACCGGGACTGGTTTTTCGATCCGAGCACGCAGCTGCTTTATGTGTATTGCGGCGAGTGCAGCGGAACGGTAAGGCCTCCAGATTTCTATGGGCGGGTTGTACCGATTGTTTCGCAGGAGACGGTGCTGAACCTTAAAGGCGTGCAGTATGTGGAGGTGCAGCATCTGCTGATGGATTGGTTCGCCGGCTATGGCGTGCAGGTGCAAGGGGCGAGCGATCACCTTTGGCTGGCGAACATGGCGGCTAATAGCGACGTGGAAAACGGGACGACGCCGGTTGGGTTCTATGTGCAGCCGAGTACGGCGGCGACTGACATACATTTGTTCAACACCGATGCCAACATGAATTACCTGGGATACCGGTTTGACCAGGGCACCGCGGGGGAATGCCTGGCGCAGGCGTGCGCGTTTGAGGTGAAGAACTGTCGGGCTTATGCGAACCGGGCATACGGGATCGTGGACAACGTGAATGGGGCGGTGAGTTACGACTACTGTCAGCCAGGGCGAATGCGACTTGCGGAGGACCGCATCTGGGCGCTGGAACGGAATGACATAAAAAGGAACGTGTATGACCGGATTGTGACGGCGGCGATTGCGTTCACGGTAAGCGCGCTGATCACGCTGCACGACCGGCTGTTGCCGAGGTGAGGGCGGCGCCTGGAGGTGTGACGGCGCACGGGACGGCGGGATTGGAAATGCGGTGCCGAAGGGGTTGGATTGAACAAGCTCGGAGGATGAGGACTCGACTCGAGCGACCGGTGATCTCAGCGCTAGAGCGATAGCCACTTAAAAGCAGACGGGGCACGGCTGGGTCCTCACACGCCCCCGTCCCCACGCGGGCGAATCTCCGGACGGCTGTTTACTGCACAACTTTTATACCGAGTGCTTCCGCACTGGGCTAACATCTTTCGCCGCTTCACGGCGCAGATGTAAATCAAGGAGCAAGAGATGAAGTATCTACAACAGTATGGACCATTGGTGTGCACCGTGGCGGGGACAATTGGGGCGGCATTTCTAACTCCGACGTTTGTTGCAGCGCATCCGATTGCGTTTGCGTGGGTAGGCGCGGCGGCGCAGTTACTGCATGCGGTACTGCCGTCGATCTTTGAAACGAAGGCGAGTTAGCGATCAGCGGCCAGGAGAGCGAGGAGGGATCGCCTGCCCACCCTAACACGGCATAAAACGCCGCGTTTAGGATGCGCTCGGCTTTCAGGGGATGGGAGATCCCACTCAAGCCAAAACCAGGCTTGAGTGGGGCACCCGCTTTTCGTCGCAGGGAAAGGCGCGGGAGTGGGCGACCGCTTTTCGTGGGCTGAACGGACGAAGTTTATGGAAAGGAGTGGGCATTCATGATTCTTAGAGCGAGAACGGCAGTGGTGGTGGCGGGACTGATGGTGTTGGTGGGATGCAGTCCGGTGGAGCAGAAGGCGCGGGATACGGCGGCGGCGCTGTCGGGGTCGATTGTGGCGGCGCAGTCACAGTATCAGGCAAGCTGCACGACGAATCCAAGTCAGGAAGTGTGCCAACTGATCAATCGCGGCGTGGCTGGCGAGAACGCGCTGATCACGGCGGTGGAGACTTACTGCGGGTGGGCGCAAGGGGCCGCACCGCCGGATCCTACGGCGACTTGCGTTCCGGTGAAATCGGCGCAGGCGGCATTGGAGGCTGCGGTTGCAAATGCAGCAGAACTTACTCTGGAGATAAAAGGAGCGATCTAATGGGCGCAGCGACTTTGATCGGCATGATTGTCACGCTGCTGCAGTCGATACTGGCGGCGGCGAAGATGGGCGGAGTGGCTCCGCAGATTATTGGGAACATCGAGGCGGCGGTGGCGAGTCTGCTGGCGGTACAGGGGACTCCGGTGACATTTGCGCAGCTGGAGGGGTTGCGGGTGACGACTAAGTGGTAGAGAGCCGTCAGCCGTCAGGAAATCCTCGGTAGGCAGGTGGCGGTGGAACCCACTCAAGCCAAAAGCGGGCTTGAGTGGGGCACCCCGGCCATTTCTAAGTGGCGCTGTGACGCGGCCCCTTCGATAAGCTCAGGGCAGGCTCCGAAGGGGCGCTCTTCCACTAAGGAACAGCTAATTACATTTAGCCGACTTCTTCGGACCAGTTTTCCAGCGTCTTCTTGACTAAGGCCATGAATTGGTCGGCTACGGCGCCGTCGATTACTCGGTGGTCGTAACCGAGAGTTAGATGGACGATGCTGCGAATGGCGATGGAGTCGGTGCCATCTTTGTCGGTGATCACCATGGGCTGCTTAGTAATTCCGCCGACGCCCATGATAGCGGCGTTGGGCTGATTGATGATGGGCAGGCCGAAGACGGCTCCGAACTGACCAGGGTTAGTGATGGTGAAAGTCGAGCCTTCGACATCAGCGGGCATGAGTTTCTTGTTGCGGGCGCGCTCGCCGAGGTCGGTGATGCCGCGCTGGAGGCCGAGGAAGTTGAGTTCGTCGGCGCCTTTGAGGACGGGGACGATGAGTCCCCAGTCGAGGGCGACGGCGATGCCGGCGTTGACGTGCTTATGGTAGCGGATAGCATCGCCTTCGAGGGACGAGTTGACGATGGGAAATTGTTGAATGGCGACGATAGCGGCGCGCACGAAGAACGGCATGAAGGTGAGGCGGACGCCGTTGCGCTGCTCGAAAGTATTTTTCAGTTTGTTGCGGAGACTAACGATGCGAGTGAGGTCGACCTCGAACATGCAGTGAACGTGGGCGCTGGTGCGGCGGGACTCGACCATGCGCTGGGCGATGATTTTGCGCATTTGCGACATGGGGACGAGGTCACCGGGAATGACGGCGGGAGTGGAACGGGCGGGAACTTCGCCCCCCTGTCTGGCCGAAACCGGGCTCGACGAGGATGGGGCAGCCGCTGAGCTGCGGTGTTCGACGAAATCGAGGATGTCCTGCTTAGTGACGCGGCCGCCCTGGCCGGTGCCTTTGATGTGAGCGAGGTCGACGTTGTGCTCGCGGGCGAGTTTGCGAACCAGCGGGGAGGAGCGGACGTCGGATTCGTCTTCGGACTCGGCAACGGGAGAGGCGGCTTGCCGCGTCTCTACGGGAGCCGGGGGCGCGGGACTTGCGGGGGCTTGCTGGACGGGAGCGGCAGGCGCGGCTTTAGCGGGAGCGGAGGCTGCGGCTGACGCTCCATCGCCTTCGCCGATGACACCGACTACGGTGTTGACCTGGACGGTGTTGCCTTCAGTAACTTTGATTTCCTGAAGGACGCCGCTGGCGGGGGCGGGGATTTCGGCGTCGACCTTGTCGGTGGAGATTTCGAAGAGAGGCTCGTCGCGCTGGACTTTGTCGCCGGGCTTTTTGAGCCACTTGGTTATCGTTCCTTCAAAGATTGATTCGCCCATCTGGGGCATGACTACGTCAGTCGGCATGGTTCATTCCTTCCGTTTGGACAAACAGACATTATAGCGTTTCGGCCCGCGGGAACGGACTCGTCGTTCGCCAGGTTGGGGAGCAACAGGTGCGCACGAATCTGGGCCACGGGCGCTTTGTGGGAACGCCCGAACCGCGGAGGACGCGGAGGTTTCGCAGAGGACGCAGAGGATTGCATGGGAGGTTGGACGTTGAATCGAATCGATCAAGGATCAGACGGCGGGACGGGCGTCCTGGGAAGGACACTGTGCTGGAGTTGCAAGGAGGCGTGGGAGGCGGCGTCGAGCCGAGACGGTAACAAGACGCGAACCTGCCCGGACTGCGGTGAACAGTTAGATAGAAGCCGGCCTGCGGACTATTGTCCCGAGTGCGAACGGCAAGTAAGTGAGGCGAGAGCGAAAAGCGCAGCCCGTGGATTCGGGATTGGGCTGGTGGTTCTGGCGATTTGTGCGGCGGGGTTTGGGCAGACGAGTTACTCGGGGCGCGGGTCGGGGTTAGGGGAGGCGCAGATGGGGGCGGCGGCTTCGTTGCCGCTGACTTACCCGGCGAGGACGGATGTTTGCGAGCTGGGGACGGAAACGGGGCCGCTGGGGTGCGCAGCGAATCCGACGAATCCAGTAAATTGTCCGAGTTGTTCGGGGCCAGCGACGGCACTGCCAATGATCTTCACCGGGTCGCCGAATCCGGGCGTGCCCGGAACTCACGGCTTGCCGATCCCGGGTCCCACTTCCGGATCATCCTGCGGCGCGCAAGGGGCCTCGACGAACAATCAGTATCTCTGCGGCATGAACACGTGGGTGAGAGATGCCGATTTCAATACGGAGCTGACGCGGGCGACCGATTACACGATGGCTGGGGTGCAGGGCCGCGGCTTCGACATGATGTCCGATGGCGCTTACAAGTTATGGGCCAGTGACGACTCGAAGCTGTTCGTCGAAAACACCGGCGGAAGCTTCGCATTACTGGCATTCTACCCTTCGCAATGGCACCCGGCTTCGCCAAGTCCGACGTCAGGGCCGGTTTGGACGACGCCGATTTACGGGACTGCAATTTACGGAATACCGGCGTTCAGCGCCACCAATCCGCATGTGTTTTATACGTTCAATACCGATCAGGAAAACACGGTCGTCGGGAGCATGACGAGCGGAATGTGCCAGACGCCCGAGACGGTACAGCAGAACTCAACGGGCGCCTCGGCAACGCTGCAGGCGATCAATCCAACGGTGCTGATGCAGATTGGAGCGGTCACGGGCGGCGCCAACAATTCGAATACGTGGGTAGGGCAATCAAGCGGGTGTGTGTTTACTCCGAATCCGGCTTATGCCACGCCGCTTACTAACCCACCCTATGCAAATACGATCTACGCCGGGGCCGTCGATGACGCGACATATCCAAACACGCCCTCGAACTGGACAGCGACCTATTCGCTGCTCTTCAATTTCAACTATGTTAATGCGCTAGCCGGCCTAAGTGGGTCCGGCGCTCCCTACGGGCCAGCCAGCCCGAATAGCTGTCTTCCGGTAAACTTCAACGGCAAATGGAGCGGCGTCTTTCAGCCGTCGAACGACGGTACGATGTTTGGAACGTCCATTGGCGACAACGGGCAGGCAGGTGCATGGGGCCCGGCTCTTTCAAGCTGTGCAACTTCAGGCCCGGACGGCCACGGATGGATCGGGAGCGGGATTTGCGCGGGCGCGACTTACGACATTGAATATAAGACCGGAAGCGGCTGCCGCGTCTGGAACACACACACCGACCAAATCTGGGGCGATTGGGGAACGAGCGGGCAGGCGCAAGACGGCCAATACCGATACATCACGGGCACGATGAGCGGAACACCGACACAGTTGCCAAGTTCGGGAGTGTCCGGGGCGCTGCTTGTCCAAGATGGGACCGGGGCGACGACCGAGTACAAAGGGAGTGGCTATGTTGCGAGTTATACGGCGCCGTCGGGGTACAGTTATCAGCAATACCAGACCGACACCCAGCAGACGGCGACTAGCTGGAAGACGGGAGTGATTTATGGCGCGGCGGATGCGACTCATACGTGGCGTGCGCAAGACGGCTCCGCGGCTTATATAAGCTCGAGTGCATTGCCGATGCCCACTCCTTTTTATTATCCGGGATCCCTGCACGCCGGAGTGCAGCAGGATGGCCCAACAAGCGCTTCGATCACCAAGAGCAACGATATGGATTACCGCGTGTTGACCGTGGCGGCGAATGCGGCGACGCACATGACTACGCTCACGCTTGCCATCTCCGCCTGCTCGCCACAGCCATGCTCGGCATCCCCGGCGTATGCGAGCGCAACAATTCCTATCGACCAAGTGCGCCATTTTTACCAGTTAGGGGGCGCGCACGATCAATATCTGAATTGCACGGACGCGAATCACTGTCCGGCGTTCCCGGTGGTCAACGGAACGAGTAACACTGGTTCTACTCAATTCCCAGGCACGGCCAACAACTACACCATCGTAATCCGCGACAATATCGCTTCTTCCAGTTATTCGGACACGGAGCCAACGGAAACGACGACCTGCTACGGCACGCCGTTGGGCAAGACCGGGGGGTGTGCCATTATGACGATGGCCGGACCGGGCTACGGGTCGGACGGATTTTCCTATATGAACAATCCGATGTTCTGGGTTGTTTCGGGCACGACTGTGACCACGTGCCTCTCGCTTCAGTGCCAAAGCCATGCGGCGCACGGATACACGGGCGACGCCCGAGGCGCTTACTACGATTGGTATAACTTCACTAATCCTTCGACACCGTGCACTAACTCGGGCGGAATCGTGGTCACGGGCTATACGCCGTGCCCCGGGGCCGACCTGCTTCCCTTGCTGCAGACGAGTTTCCCCGAAGACGATCACGGCGCCTACAACAATCATGGACCGTACGACCTTGCTCCGATGTTTGCATTTCTGGCGCACATGTGCGGACAGGGGAGTGGAACGGGGAGCAACGCCTGCTATTCGCCTTTCAGCGCGGCATGGGAAGACGAGGTAATCGGCATCGAGAACAGCGTGACCAACAACGCTAATGGGCAGTGCGGAAGCTCGACTGGACCGGGCTGTCACTGCAACTACGGATCGGGACCAACGGCCTGCGTCTACCGGTTTCACCACAGCTTCAACAGCGACGCCATATGGGAATTCGAGGCACGGAACACGACCGGCGAGGTGAGTTCCGACGGGCAGTATGCCGCCTTCCCTTCGAGCTGGATGGACTCGCTCGGTTGCGCGAACGGTACAACGACCTGCTGGAGCAGTTACATTGCGAGTGGTCCCCCAACGGTAACTATGACGGGCGCGACGCTTCAGGTGAGCAGCGGAGTGGCAACGGTCACCATGCCGAGTGGGACTTATAACCAGTTCTGTTCGCCGAACGGCAAACAGTATTACTGGGATAGCGTGAACAATGTGGTGGATACGATCGCGTGCGGAGCGCTGGCGGAACAGGTGACCTTGGGCGGATTTGCGGAGAGCTGGGCCAATGGCACGATCACGCTTTCAGCGGTGGGCGGGTGCGATTCGACGGACTCGAATGCGGGAAATTGCACGTCGTTTAGTTGGAACGTGGGGACGCCTTCAAGCTATGGCCCGGTGACGGAATCGGGCACGCAGACGGCGGTGCCGGTGACTTGTACGAGTGGCGGGACTGGCACTTACTGCCAGCGTCCGGATATTTGGATTACAAAGCTGGGGAGCGCGCAGTAGAGGGCGGTAGGGTCGACCGGAGACTTACAGCACGAGAGGAAGAGTTTGCGGAACAGGTACGTTGGCATACCGGAGGCGACCACCAGGGCTGAAGCCCCAACTGATTCGAAGCGACTAACGCGGCCCTGAAGGGCCGCTCTTCCACGGTACATTTGTGACTTTTTCCGCAACCACTGGAATTCGTACCCTTCCCATTCGTGCCGGAAGCCGGCGTTTTTCAACAAACTGTGAAGCCCGAGCGGGCGAAGAAGTAAGGAGAAATATCTTGGACTTTAATCATCCGAACGCGCACCGAGAATTTGTCGAGTATTCGGAAACGCAGAAGCTGCACATTGTTGGCGTGTATTCGAATCCGTTGCGCTGGCAGCGCAGGCGAGATAACTTTCATGATTTCCGCTATCACATGGAGCATTGTCCGAACGTGGTGCTGCATGTGGTGGAGCTGGCGTTGGGGGATCGCCCGTTTGAAGTGACGAGCGCGGACAATCCGCTGGATCTGCAACTGCGAACGGATTGCATGTTGTGGCACAAGGAGGCGCTGATTAACCGCGGAGTGGCAGAGTTTCCTCCGGACTGGCGATATGGCGGATATGTGGATGGGGATTTTCATTTCACGCGGCATGATTGGGCGCTGGAGGCGATCCACATGCTGCAACACCACAGCTACGTGCAGTTATTCAGCAGTTATGCGGATCTTACAGGGGAGACGGCGACCAGTATTACTGGGCATCGGCCTTACCGGATGAGCGCGTCGTTTGCGTGGAATTATCTGCATCCGCAGGAATTTGTGCAGAGCAGGGCGCAAAGGACGGCGGCGCACGGGCAGGATAGCTATGTTCGGGTATCGGCGAGTGGAGCGGCGGATGGGGCTTTTCCTTTCGGTATGGCGCCGGGAGCGACGGGTGGAGCGTGGGCTTGGCGGCGTGACGCGTTTGAGGCGACAGGCGGGTTGCTGGACACATGCATTCTCGGCAGCGGGGATT
>Ga0326728_10006607_pt1 | contig 30981 bp, 31 predicted proteins | sample MB3enrmetagenome_FD_207602 | JGI IMG/M metagenome (GOLD analysis project Ga0326728, IMG submission 207602) | Lab enriched peat soil microbial communities from McLean, Ithaca, NY, United States - MB31MN | ecosystem: Environmental > Terrestrial > Soil > Wetlands > Peat | place: USA: New York...
GGCTTGTTCGTCAAAACGGGCGCAACGCCTTGCAAACACGCGACTTCGGGGAAACTCGCGGACTACCCACTTAGGCCCCTTCGGCGAACTCATCCGCGCCACCGGCCCAATGGCCAAGGTCAACCCGTTCCTGTTCCAGACCGAGTTCTATGATTGGGAAACCGGCAAATACTACGTGAAATACCGGTATTACGACCCAGGCACAGGCCGCTGGTTGTCGAAAGATCAGTTGGCCGAATACGCCTTTATCGCAACCCATCGCCGCCTGCGCAGTTTGCAACCAGAACCAAACCTTTACGCTTTTGTGGGCAATTCCCCTGTCGGAAAAATTGATGGTCTAGGTTTAGCCACTGTGACTTTTCCAACGCCGGGTGGCAATTGTTCATGCTGCACCAGCACTAAAATAGCTGCTGGCCAAGCCACTTTGACACAGCGTTTTGGTCTCGCGGTGGCCTATTTGGATAGTCCGCCGCCGCCCAAGACACCGTTGCAGGGCAATGCGAATTCCGATCCACCGCCTGGCAACGGAACGGCGAGTTGCTATGCTTCCAATGACCGGATACTGAATTTTATGCAATCCACACCCCCATGTTGGGTGTGCTTTATGGATAATGCACAGGGTCACAATGGAATCCAGAACGGCTACAATCACTACGACGAGAATTTCATTCATTGCATAGCAACCGATGGCACCCAAATAGCCTACGATTGGTTCCAGCATTGGGAGACTGGCACTTCTGGCATTTACGCCTACTCGTATTTCGTCAACATTTTGCACACCGGCGGCCAGGGACCGATTGGCCCCGCCGCAGGCAGCCGTGATTGTAATAATGACTACGGGACGCTTCACGGCGGAACTTGGACGCCTGATTACTCGATATTTAATGACCTATGGTAACAATGAAAGGCAGCAGCAAGTGCTTTCTAGGTCTCTCTGCGGTCATTATCGCCGTTCTGATAAGCATGGTGTTGTTATATGTTAGGAAATCGGCTCATGTGGAGCAGCAGCTTAATGAAACGGAGCGAGAGCTTGAATATCAAAACAAGTATGTTGGAGCCATCTGGGGTATGCGGGACGCCGCATTGAGCAGTGACAAGGAGCAGGAAGCCAAACAATTGTTTGAATTGGGGGAGCAGCGTTTTGGAATTTATACGCCCGTGCCCTTGCAAGGTCTCGCGAAACACTTGGTAGACGCAGAGCGGGAGAGAGCGATCAGGGAAATAATTCAAGATTTTCGCACGAAAACTGGCAAGGACTTGGGCAACAAGGCAGGCCCTTGGATTTTGGAATACGGGGACGAGTCATATAAGCAATTAGAGAGGCAGCTTGAACATTCCTCTAAATGACAGTTAAGTCGCCGGCTTCCATCTTGCGCCCATTCTGCCCCTCACCCGCCGCCGCCAGCCACTCCCCGTGACGCCGGCAGGGCCATAGCCTTACCTTGTTTTCTGCCCCCCCGGCCCCCCTTATCCCGCCTCCCAAAACCCGCTGATCTAAAAAGCGGGCATTCATTATAGCGTTTTTTCCCCATTTCGCGCCAGAAAAGTTACTTTTGGCAAAAATATAGTTGCAACATTCGGGCGCAACCACCTTAGAGAACCATATAATTGACTATATGCTTTGCGCGTTTTGCGCGGCGGGCCCCGACGGGGCGGGTGACCGCTGGACCGGCCAGAGGGCCGGACGCCCGCCAGTGCGCCAGATGCCAAGCATTGACCGCTTATGTGGACTGGTGACCGTTGGGATTACGTGTTTTGGCTGCAGGAGCGCCTTTGCCCATCTGATAGGGCCGGGCAATCCTTGGTCTTGCGGCTTGTTTATGCCGAAGCCCTGCCCTTGACGTATGAGGAGGAAACTGACTTGGCCCTTCTCCGCACCCACCTTGCCCAAGCGATCAGAAAGAATACCCATGAAAACTGCTCAGAATAACGACGTCAGCTTTTTGCTGTCGTTGTTCCAATCGTTGGTTTTGCTGGTGGCTTGGCCCACCGGCAAGAAGGGATGCAAAGGCGTGGATTTTACGAAAATCACCACCCGCGACATGATGGACCCGGCCTACCGGGAAAAACTGTCCCGGGGCAACATAGGGGTTGTGCAGGGTGACGCAAGCGGCGGCATAGGCTCCATTGACATTGACGATGACCAAGGCGCGGCAGAGTTCCTTGATCTCAACCCCGACCTCAAGGACACGTTAAGAACAAAGGGAGCCCGGGGTTGCAACGTCTGGTTTTACCCGGACGGCTGGGAGGTTCCAAAATCCTGCAGGCTCAAGCGGGAAGGCAAGCCGTGGGGAGAATGGCGGCACAACGGTTGCCAGACCATCATTGCCGGGGTGCATCCATCCGGTGTGTGCTACGCCATCCTGTGCCCAACGCCGGCCATCCGCTACCCTTTTGAGCGCATCGTGTTTCCGCCGGGGGTGACAGGCCGCTACATCCATTCCACTCAGACCATCCCCACCGCCCCCTCCATACCACAGACAACAGAACAGACACACAGACCACAGTCTGTGATCCTCTGTAAACCTCTGTGCCCCTCTGTCTATTCAGAAGGGAATGGTTTTTTGGACCAAGCAACCATAGAAATCCTGCTGGAAGGCACCATCCCCAGCCAGTCCCACGGCAACCATGACCTGCTTTTTACATTGGCCCGCCGCGTTAAAGCATTTGCCCAAGGGCGGCCAGCCCCTTTGGGCGAGGCAGAGTTGCGGGTGGTGTTTTTGGCTTGGCACCACAGCGCCGCCGACTTCTTGCGCCCCGACCAGACATGGGATGAATACTACATGGAGTTCCTTGAGGCTTACGAGGACGTGAAGCGCCCCGGAGGGGAGGCTTTGGTTGACATTGCATGGCGCGCGGTCAGCGCCACCGACTGCCCGTTGCCACCGGCGGCGGCACTGTTTGTTGACGCCCGCCTGCAAAAGCTGGTGGCGCTTTGTCACCTGCTGCAGGCTCTGACTGGCCCGAACCCTTTTTATCTGGCCTGTCGCACCGTCCAGCGTTTGTTCGCTCTTAGAACACACGAACAGGCGGCGGCATGGTTGCGCTTGCTCCGCAAGCGAGGGGTCATTGTGGAAGTGACCAAGGGCGGCCCGGCCAGCATGAAGGCCACCCGTTTCCATTATTGCGCCGGGGCCGGGGTTGACCAGGCGGCGGCTTGAAAGGAGGAACCATGAATACAAATGACAATGACCCAATGGCCCGCCCAATATCCCCCGTTGAACGTCTCAAACTGGCGCGGACGTGCCGGGAGTTGGACATCAATATGGCCCACTACGCCAGTGACCAAGCTTTAATCCAAGCCATCACCGCCGCGGTGCTGGCAGAAGTGGCGGAGGAGGAGAATCCGGAGGCGGGATTTTACCAGATTTAACGGTTGCCCCCTACGCGGAGACTGTGCGGTTGGTTTCCCCTTGAAAGAGCTACGCCACCAACCGCACAGACTCCGCTTGCCCTTGGCGATCCCTTGTGAGCTTTCCGCACCACGGCTTTGCGGCTTCCCGGCCCGCCACCCCACCGGGAACCGCGCCGCCGCCGTTGCGAAACTCCCAAGCGATCCGGGGGAATAGTCAGCTCGCTTACGCTCGACAATGGGGCGCTCAATCCGGTTGGCTTTGCCTGCCCTTCTTTCCCGGCGTTGTCGTTATTTAGGTTCGCAGGTCCTTCTTCTCCACTTCGTTTATTCATCGCCTCACCGTCTCGCTGTCGCAGGGGGCCGACGCGGTGCCCTCTGAAGACTACTCCCGCTGGCCGCCCTGCTTCGCTCGACTTTGGGGTGAAGGCGATGACCAAACCGAAGCAGAGAAAATCGAAAAAAAAGACCATGCCAACCAACGACAACAGCACCGAAAAAACAGGACAGGCTCCGAGCCACCCCGAAATGAAGCAGAGAACATGGAGCGTGATTTTGGACGGGAAGATCATCGGCACCATTCATGGGGCCACCGAGCAACAGGCCAGAGACACGCTGGCCCCGTTCAAACTCAAGATCAAGCTGACTCCCACCACTGATTATGAAACGAAATAAACGATCTTGCACCGACCCCAACCAGCCAGAGCTTTTCGCCGTTCTTTGGATGCCTTACCGCCATCCGGCCCGGCTTTGCGCGGGGGATGTAATTCGATTTGACAACCGGCTTTGCCGAGTCATCCGCGTCAATGATTGCTCCGCAGTAATCGTAATGAACCGCAAATTTAGGGAGTTCAAAACTCGTTTTGACAGGCCGGTTGCATTCCAGCCGCCCCCCGCGACGTTCAGAATCTCACCCAACTCCGAAGTCGAAATCCTCAACAGCAAGAAAAGAAAATGAGAAAATTTATACGTGACATTATCCGCACGGCAATGGCCGTTTTCATCATCGGATTTATCATCGGATTTTACAGGAGACGTGCCCAAGAGCACCGGGAGGCGCAAGCCCGCCAGTCTGTGCCGCCCATGATTACACCACCCCCATACAACCGACGCCCACCACGCCGCCAAAGGCCCCACCGTTAATGGTGGAATCAATTAAAATCCAATGCCGGGACGGTTGACCCGGTGGAATCTTGGGGCAGGTCGAACTTGACCGCGTCGTTTAGGTCGCACCCGCCCAGCCAGCCCACAATTTGACAATGGACTTGTGCCAGTTGGTTCAAGGTTTGGAGTTCCACCAAGCTCATTGTCGCTGGTGATTGGCTTTTCAGACAGCCTTGCAGGAAACACAGGCGCTGCAGGAGCAGTTGGTTTTGGAGGTGCAGGAGGCGGTAGAGTTCCACACTCCCGGGGTCCTGTTGTTCCATCGACAGCAGGACGGTTTTGGTCTGTGACAGAGATAAGATCAAGCTGGCCGTTTCGCGCAACAGCTTGACCATTGCCAAGTTGGCAGGGTTTATTTTCATACACGTTATTCTTTCCGGGCGGCGTGCTTTGTTCGATGATAAACCCCTTGAGAGTGGCCACGCGCACCCGTCTTTTGCCCCACTCAAAGGACACTATGGAGCCGTCATTGCGACGGCGAAAATTGGTAATCTGGCCGGCCTTGACGAGATCATCCCAACGATCTTGCCGGAGGTTGCCTTGCCCATCCATGAGCAGGTTAGCCAGGTCCCGGACGACCAGATTTTTGGATTTTGGATAAGTGGGTAATGCCTTGCGCCGGCCACGGCCCCGGCCAGAAAGGAGCGCGGCAGTCCAAGCAAAACCTTGCAGTTGCCGGAGCCATGCCGGACGCAAATCGAGGCAATGAACACCGGTGGAATTGACGAATAAAACGTGGAGATGCCGGCTTTGGGTGTTTGTGTGAAGCCATCCCAGCATCGGGACTTGGAGCAGTTTTGAAAAATCCCAAAATGCCCGAACAAGGCGCTGGTCAATGTCCTCAAGCTCCTGCCTTGTGGCCTGGTGAGGAGTCTTGACGGAGATGACGGCGGTTCGAGCAACCCGTTTGCCATGCGGGTTATGATGTCCACATAGGAGCAGTTCAGCTAACTGTTTTGAGTCCCCGACCGCCGCGCCGGTGTGGAGGCCATCGAGGAATTTGCCGACCTTTTTCTTGTCGGAAAAATACTTGATGGCCGCCACAACATCGCCGGTTGACCGCAGGTTGATTATGGCAAGAGGGGTGTTCATGTGCGGAGAAGGTTGACCAGTTCCGCCGCTTCCCGGAGGGCTTTTTCATCTGGCAAAGTCCCTGCCGTGCAACGCAAAGACTGGTTAATGAGCACCGCTAATCGCTTGAGGGAATCCGCCGCCCCGACCAGCTTTTGCAGGTTCAATCCATGGACATGGGCTTTCACGATGAACGCCATTGTGCGCCCACGGAGACCGGGCGGGAGACCCATCAGATCACGCGCCAGAGGCAGGGGGAGACGTGCCCGCCCCAACGAAACGGATATGGTTGGCTGACTCATACGGTGTCTCCTTTGGGCAGGTTGTCATCCCCATTGATGGTGGCGGCGGCCTCGATGATATTAGAGTCACTTTCCCGGCCAGCTACGTGGTTCTGCGCGGAACGCGCCGACCCACTGCTGGGCAAAGGCGTGCCGCCCTTGCAACCCTGCTCTGTGGCCGTGCCAGCGGCCAAACTATACCGCTGAGATAAATTGAGCAGGCTCTGCTGGGATAGATTGACCAGCCGGCTTGAAGCAGGGGGACATGCTTCTTCTTTCCAAGTAGTAGAGCTTTCTGCCGGTCGCTGTGCCGGGTTGCCAGACTAAGGCTGTGCCTTGAGCACGTCGTTCCAGTCGTGTGCCGGGGGACGGAGGCGTTTGACGGCGGGATGCAAAGCAATCATGGCTGCGGCCATATTGTCGCCGGTGGGATCAGCGTCGAAGCCGCAATAGGTCGGGCCACCCTGGTCCAGCAGTGGCTTGAGCCAAAGCGGATTGGGCCGGGCACCGGCGGTGGAAAGACACCGACAATGGGGATGGAGAGCAAAGCAACTGATGGCGTCGATAGCCGATTCACAAAGAATGATCGGGCTGGCGGCGCTGACGGTGATTGGCCATGGCTCGGTGGAGACAGCGAAGAAGCCCAAGTCTTTTTGGGAACCGGGCGCCAAGCCACGCCAGGGACATGCGGTGGTGCCGCGGAGTTCAGCGCCCACGGGCAGGTTTTCCTTTCCAAGGAGCAGGAAAACGGCATTGCCCCTGTTGTCGCTATACACGACCCCGGACTGGATGAGCGGATCGAGAACCACAGGATCGATTCGGCGCTGGTGGACCAAATACTGTTTGACGCGTTCCAGTTTGCTGGGATCGGCAGGAGGAATGCGCCAAGGTTGCCGGGGCAGAGGCACAACCGGCGGCGGCAAGGCAGCATTGGGAAAATGGTGCGCCAGCCAATCGACCGCCGCTTTGAAGTCCAGATGCTGGAGATGGATGACCAAGTCGATGGCGCCGCCACCGCCGAGGCCGCGGTTCCAGTTCATGAACTTGGGGCCGTTGAGGGAGAGCGCTCCTTCCGGGGTATGCCACTTATGTTTGTCGTCGCGATCGGGGCGGCCGCCGCAGAGAGGCAACACTATTTCCAAAGGAATGGAGCGGAGTCGCTCGGCCTGCTGGCGCCGCTGCCAGAAGGTCATGATTCGGCCGCCAACTTGGGACGAAGGGTGACGCAGCCTTTCATGTTGATGACATGGCTGTTCTCCGTCAGCCGATCGATCAGGGCGGCCGTCAGATGGTCGTTTTTGAGAAAGGAACCCCATTCGGCAAAGCCCAGATTGGAGGTGATGAGGGTGGGCTTTTTCTTGTGCCGCTGATGCATCAAGGTAAAGAACAGGCCGACCTGAACCGGTTCGACCTCGACGTAGCCGATTTCGTCGATGGCTAAAATTTCGAAGCTTAAATATTTTTTGAGGACTCTGCTTTCGGAATGGTCGGCGACGGAGCGATAAAGTTCGGCGATCAGGTCGGCGAAGAGGACGTAACGACCGCTGAAGCCTTGCTCGATGGCGTGCATCAGGAAGCTGGTGGCCAAGCCGGTTTTTCCGCACCCGGTGACGCCCAGCCAGATGATGTTCTGGTGATTTTGCATATAGTCCAGCGAGTCGTAGAGAGCCATGATCTTTTTCTGGTTGAGTTTGGGCTGGCGCTCGAAGGGATAGGTTTCGATGGCCAAGGGTTCGGGAATGCAGGCCCGTTTGACCCGCAGCCGGCGGGCGTTCTCGCGCTTGATCCGGCATTCCTGCTCCAGCACGTGGGTCAGCAGGTGCGCGTGGGAGAAGTTCTGCTCGGCGGCCAGTTTGAGGTATTCCTCCCAGTGGGCCAGCAGCCCGCCCAAACGGAGGTATTTGAGATGTTCAATCAGTTCTTTATTCATGGCTGGATGGATCTTGGTAGATGGATAAATCGGGCGGTTCGGTTAGCGAACCTTCCAGGTAGGCGGGGCGTTGAGTGAGGTCGGCATCCACTTCGGCCAAAGGAAGCTGGCCGGTTCCTTGCTGGAGATAAAGCAGGGCGATGCGCTCGACGGTTTCCAGGCTGGTGATGCGATATTTGCGGGCGCGCTCCAGGCTCTGAGTCAATAACTCGACGCTCATGCGGCGGCTCAGCGCCAAAAGCCGGCGGATAAAATCGTGGCGTTGAATGCCCTTGGTCGGCAAAGCAAAATCCAGGTAGGCGTTGACCGCGGGAGCCAGCGCCCGCAGGTGTTTTTCCTCGGCTTCGGTGGGGTGCTTGCGATTTTGGGGGTGGCCTGAGGCAGGCTGGCCGGGCGGGCTGAACCTTTGATTTTTGACGCCGTCGGGCGGCAGAGGATATTCCGCCAGGCATTGGCCGTGCTGGCAGATTTTCAACCGGTCATCGTATTCGAGGAGTTTGATGTCCTCGCGCCTGGTGCCCGGCACCCAATAATAATTGACACCAAAGGCGGTGAACCCGTATTGGTCGGTGCCGCGGTGATGGTCCCGGTAAGGTGCGGGCAGATGGGCCGGCAACTGGAGAAGATACTGGCATTCGTGCTCAAAGACTTTGGCTGGGATCAACTGAGCTCTGCCTTGGGGTTTGTTGTCCATTCGTGACGTGGACCACTGGAACGCCTGTTGGTTGAGATCCTCCAGGCTCTGGAAGGTGCGTCCCGGCAGGAAGTTGGTTTCCACCGTCCAAAAACTGCGCTCCTCCCCGGCCTTTCGATTGGGATGCCTGAGCGCGTGGCAGCGAAAGAAAAAACCGTATTCCCTGGCGAAAGCCTCCATCTCCGGAACCATGAGCGCCTGGGACCCGATGCCGCGCCAGCGCGCCAGATTGGTGTTGTCAATAATGCATTGGCGGGCGCTGTAACCCCAAAAGGTCAGGGCCTGATGGAAGAAGCATTTCATTTTGAAGCGATCAAAGGCGCGATAAAACTTGAGGTAACGCCGTTTGCTGTAACGCAGATAAATCAAGCTCGCGACCAGTTTGGTCCGGCGGCCGGCCAACTCGACCTGATAGACCGTGGTGTCGTGCTGCATCTCCAGGCCCGGCTCATCGGGCACATGCGCACAACGGACTTTTTGCGGCGTGCTGATGCCCAACTCGCGGAGCATCTGGGTCAGAGTCGGATAGCACACCGCGATGCCTTCCTCCTCCACCAGCTTTTCATGCACGCGCACCACCCGGCCCTGGCACTGGTGGTAAAGCCGGCGCAGCAGTTCCTCATCGAGCCGCTTCTTGTCCGTGCGCACGCGCGGCGGCCGCACGCCGCCTTGCCGGATAATGTCCCGCACCGTGTTGCGGCTGACCCCCAGCTTGCGGGCAATCTCGCTCGCCGGCATGCCTTCCTGGTGGAGCAGGAAAATGGCCTTACGCTTGTCCGTTGCGATCATGGAGTTGCCTCAAGGTGTGACAGAACGCGGTGGAACGGCTCAGGATGCCCGCCGTCAACAAATGGCATTGCGCGTGAAAAGCCCGGCTTTGCAGCCGCGGGTCCTGGCTTTTGCCCATCACCCGCTGCATATACTTCTGCGTCAGTTCCAAATCTCCCAGCAGGACCCGTTCAAACTCGCTGCAAGCGTCGGCGCTGCGCGGCACCTGCCGCATCCGTTCCAGAGGCAGGGCCAAATTGCCTTGGCGGATTTCCTGCCGGAAGGACTCCGGCCCTCGGAAAAAACCGTGGGCCAGTTGCTCGACCTCGCGCACGCTTAAACCATGACCGCTGACGGCCATCACAAACTCCTCAATCTCCTCGCCCTTGACCCCGTTCATACGCATGAACTGACGGATCAGATACATATAGGAATAAACGGGGAACGCTCCGGCGAAGAGTTGATGGCGCACTTTGTCGCTCATCTCGGCCATAAGCCCCAGGCGCATGCTCACCCAGGATTTGCTCCGGCAGAGATCGGCGGCGATTTCGGCCACGTTGAGCCGGCGCCCGTTTTTGAGTTCCGCAATAAAGGCGGCCTGTTCCAGGATGCTCAGGGACCGGTTGTTGGAGATCTTCAGCAGACTCAGGATCGCCACGGCCTCGTCTTGTCCCAGCGAACTATACGGCGCCGTCGCCAGTCGCAACTTGCGCGCGCAGCGATACCGCTTAAAGCCGTTGAGCAAGACCTGGGCCTCCTTGACTTCCACCCCTTCCAGCGGCTCCTCGATGCCGCGTTGGGAGATCGAGGACAAAAGCCGTTCCTCGAGAGCCGCCTGTTTCAGCCGAAAACTCTCGTAACGCAGGTCCAAACTGGCCAATTCAACTTCGTTCGCCATACGGTGGCCGCTGGCCCCCATGCCTTCGGGTCATGGAGGCTGTTTTTTGAGCCAGGCCACAGCATGATCCATCCGGCGGAACCTGCACATGGTGTGTTGTCTCAAAACGGTGGCCAGCATCGTCCGCACCTGGCGGCGGCTGATCGGGCGGCCCTCAATGAGGCTGACCACCATCCGCACGTGGTCCACAATCAGCCGATTTTTTTTGGCGGAGCGGACTTGGGGCGCGGCCGTCGCAGTTCCAGCCGCTGAGCCTTTGCGACTGCGGCGTTGATTGAGGGGAACCTTCTTGTGCCTCTTCACGTCGGAGTCACGGTAATAGGCCACACTGCGCCGAGTGGACTCTTGTTTGCGGTGGGTCTCCCTGCAGCCGAAGGGACAACGCACCTTATGGCGCTGCTGGGCATTGCGCGGATGAGTCAGGAAGAAAATGCGGCAATGCCGGCACCGGGTCAGGCAGGCACGCAGGTCAGGCTTGGTCCGCAAAACCGATCGCAGCAGCCAGTAATACTCCAACACCAGGGCCGCCACGGCTCCCTGGCGATACCAGTCAGGTCGAAACTCAAAATGCTCTGCGAGCGCGCTTGCAAAAAACCAAAATTTTGACTTAGAATGCTAACGCTAAAATTGATGTCCCTGTCTTACCGAACCGGCGCGCATGTGTCGAGAAGGTGAGACAGGGATTTTTGCTGCCCAATATCCGCCCGCCCAATCCAAGACAGTCTCCCCAGCCCACTACTTGGAAATGAAAAAACCGGCTCCAACGACGGAAGTCGGCTGGTCAATTTATCTCAGCAGAGCCTGCTCAATTTATCTCAGCGCCATAGGCCTGCCGCGGGTTCGCTTGCTGGAAGCCGTGATGAGAAGGTTTCCACAGCGCGACTCGGATGAGGTATCCCGAATTTTGGCGACGACACTAGGGCAACTGGAGCGGGATGGCTACCTGTTGCGCCGTGATGGGGCGGCCGGCGGCGCAGCCAGCTTTGCGTTTCGCTCATTTCTACTGCGCCGTTATTGGCACGCAAGGGAGGTCGCATGAGTGCCAATCATGAGATATTGCCGCTGAACCGGATGGCGATTTTCACACCAGGCCGCCAAACCGACGACGAACTCAAAGCGGCTTACATCGCCAGGACTGATTTGCTGCAAAGTATCCTTGACGATATTGCCGCCACTCGTGTCGGAGGAATTCCACAACACCATTTGGTTATCGGTCAGCGCGGCATGGGAAAAACGACGCTCCTCAGGCGAATTGACGTCGCCCTGCGTGAGGCCCCCCGGGCTGCAAATTTCATCCCGCTCAGCTTCCCGGAAGAACAATGGACCATCGACAGACTGTCGGCACTTTGGTTGAACTGTCTGGATTCGCTGGCCGACACATTGGAAAGGGGAAACCCGAACGACCCGTTGACCCAAACAATTGATGAGGCCGTGAAACGTCTTCGCGTCGACAATGCGCCTGAGGACATTCTTGCCGAGACGGCGGAGAAGGATTTTCTTGCAATCGCCGCCAAAACGAAACGGCGCGCCGTTCTGTTAGTTGACAATCTCGACCTCGTCTTCGGGCGGCTGAAAAAGCATGAGTTGTACCGGCTCCGCGCGTTCCTGATGAAAGCCGGCGCGCCAGTTCTTATCGGCGTTTCGGTCTACCCGCCAAAAGCGACGCAGGACTATAACGCGCCGTTTTACGATCAGTTCAAGACGCATTATCTCAATCGGCTCTCGCTCGTGCAGATGCGAGAGGTGCTGCTGCGATTGGCCGAGCGGGCCGGCAACGAAGAAATTGTTAAGCGTCTTGAGGACAATCCCGGCCGCCTTCATGCGTTGCACGCCCTCACTGGCGGCAATACGCGCACTACGGTGATCCTTTTTCAAATCTTCGCGCGCGGTCGTTTTTCTGATGACGCCTACCATGACCTGGAAACGTTGTTGGATTGGATGACCCCGCTCTACAAGGCGCGGTTTGAGGAGCTTTCTGCGCAGGCGCAGGTAATTGTGAGCACCTTGGCCACGATTTGGGAACCGGCCACCAGCGCCCGCATCTGTGACCGCGCGCGTCTGGAGAATAAACAGGTGAGCGCCCAGCTTGACCGGCTGAAAAAGGCTGGAATTATCGAGGAAGTGACGGTGGATTCGGAAAAACGAACCGGCCCGATAGCCCAGGGTCGTAGCCCGAAAGAGCGCGGCGGCTATCAACTCACCGAGCGGTTTTTTAACATCTGGTTCCTCATGCGCCAGGCGACACGCCGGGACAAGAACAGCCTCATATTTCTGACACGCCTGATCGAGTGCATTCACACCCCGGACGAGCGAGATGCCCTGGCTCGGGAGCTTTTAGAGCGTCCCGCGCTTTCCCGTGAGCAACGGGTGTTGGCTCTGGCGGTTGAACCTTCAGTTTCAACGCCAGCCCTTGGTTACTTTCTCCATGATCGCGTCGAAAACGAGTGCATTAGGGCGCAGCGGGAACTAAAAGAGCGAATTGATGAAATCATTGATCCGGCAGAGATTCCCCCACATAGGTGGGCCTTTCACGAATTGCGGGAGCGCATGATCAAGGCCGTTGCGCCAGGAACGGGCGTCACCGGAGAGGCGTTTGCTAACGCCGTTCTTGGTTTACCTGGCATGATTGGGCATCGTGACGCAATCGCCTCAAAGCCGATTGACGCAGAAAGAGCCAAGGGTCTCATGATTGCTTCCGCCAACTATACCGAGGCGCTCTCCAAGACTTTCGGTAGCGACGCTGTTTCTTGGTTTCAAGGATTGTTGCGAAATGGCACAGTGGTAGATTTCACAAATTCTGATCAGGCCAGCGATGCGTTTAAGCGCGCTGATACGGCTGAAAAAGCAGAAATCTACCTTGAATATATTTCAGACGCCGCGAAGGCGCGTTTGAGAAATGCAGTTTGGGACAGTGTCTTGAAGCTTTTCAAGCCGTCAATTAATTCTGCCCTAGCGTGGAAGAAACTTGGCCAGTTGTATGCGGCACATCTGCATCAATTCGAGGATGCAGAGGCGGCTTTTCGGCGCGCTGTAGAAATTGACGACAACGATGCAGCCGCCTGGGGATGCCTCGGGGCTCTGCTGGGAAACCAATTGAAGCGTTACAACGAATCTGAAGCTGCTTATAGAAAAACCATTCAGATCGACCCTAGAAGCACCGCTGCGTGGCTCGGACTGGGATACCTATACAGTGAACACCTCAATCGGAAGGTGGACGCTGAGAACGCCTATCGTAGAGCCACCGAGTTGGATGCAAACGATTTCAGACTTTGGAACAACCTTGGAAATGTGCTTTCAGAATTGGGTAAATATGCCGAGTCCGAGGCGGCCTATCGCAAAGCGATCGAAATGAATTCTAGAGAGTCGTCATTATGGAGGAATCTTGGTGTTTTGTGCGGAGATCGCTTGGGTCGTTATGACGATGCAGAAAGCTGTTATCGAAAGGCAATCGAGATTGGTCCGAACGATGTGCTGGCGTGGCGCATGCTTGGTAAACTTCTTGTGGGACGCTTGAGGCGGTATGAGGAAGCTGAGACGGCATTTCGCCAAGTGGTAATCCTGCAGCCGAAGAACCCGGTCGCCTGGTACGAGCTTGGAAACATCCTGGCAGATTTTCAGGGTAAAGGTGCCGAGGCGGCCAACGCGCTTCGCACTGCGATCTCGCTGGCACCCACCGTTTCGTTCGAGCCGACACTTGATTTGGTCTATGTGCTTCGCGACCACCTTGGCCAACATCAAGAGGCAGAGCATCTATTGTCGCAACTCGGGGCACCTGGATCGAGCATTTTTAAGGTCAGCGTTTGCGTCCACGAGGCTCTTTTTGCTGCCTACGCGGAGAATTGGGGAAATGCAACGAAGCATCTGGCCCAGGCACTAGACTTAATGGTCAAACCAAATGCCGCTCTTCCGTTCATGTTTATGGACTGGACGCGGGCGACCGCTGTTTTGCTACATCTGGGCTTTGGTGAGAAGCTGCGACTCTTTCTGAGTCAACGGGGTGAAGACCAGCGGTTGCGTCCCTGGTACGAGGCCATACGGGCGATCCTGCGAGGGGATCGACTCTACTTGCGCAATATCCCCGCTGAGATGCAGAATTTGGCAGAAACGCTCTATAACGAAATTGATGTGAGACTGAAGCGCCTGCCCAAAAGCACGCGTCATTGGTCGGCTTGCTGAGCGTTCACCGCCGAGCTTTGGAGCGATGCACTATGAACAGAATAGATTCCGATGTCGGAAAGGATTGTCGCTGAATGCGCTGGTTTGTGTCAAAGCAAAGCCCAATCGTTTGCCGGCGCTGCAATGGAAGCGGTTACTGCATTTGAACCGCAAAATGACACGGTTACGCGGGAATTGCAGTCGGCCATGCCTTTGAACCACTGTGGGTGCCGATTAAAGTCGGCTATCCCGTTGGCTCAAGCCGTTGATTCTGCGAAGTCAAGGCCCCGCGGGTTTGCGAATAAAGTTGTCAAAGGCTGCTAAAATCGCCCCACTCACAGGGGAGTTTTGCGAAAAAACCATCCCGGCAACCACCGTTGGTTACTTTTCACGTTCCAGCAACCACTCCCAAGCCGGTCTAACGGTTACGCCCGGCGGAGCCTCCTTCTGACAGATTGAGACGTCAGCGGTCGTCAACGTCAGCAGAAGAAAGGCTGCCTTGTTCCTCAACGAGAGCAACTCCGTCAACGGGCGAAACTCGCGCTGGCGCACGTCACCTGTGCTCAGGTCAGAGCACACTTGGATATAAATCTTCTTTCCGTCGGGACTCGTCGCGAGAAAATCCACTTCACCACCTGTTTTCGTCCTCACGTAAGCAACCTGCCAGGACCTGCGTTGGAGTTCGATCAACACGGCGGTCTCCAACGCGTGACCGAGATTCGGTTTTCCACTTCGATCAAAGGCGGGTATCAGCCCTTGGTCCACAGGATACACTTTGCGCGGATTCACCTGGCGTTTGCGTTCTGAAGCCGCATCAATCGGCACCAGACGAATCAGAAAACTATCCTCCAGCCAGGAAAGCATCGCGTGCAGCGCATCCTTCCCCACGGCCACGCCTTGGGAATGCAAATCATTGAAAAACTTATGCACGCTAAAGCCGCCGGCCGGACTGGCCAGCAATTGCCGCGCCAGTCTGCGCAGCGCCTCCACGTTCGTGACGTGATGACGCTCCACCACGTCCCGGAAGATTACCGTGTCCACATAACCCTGAAGCAAGCTCAGACGATCCCGCGGGTCCAACCCCTGGGCTTCGGGGAATCCTCCCGTTTCGAGGTAGGCGGCGAATGAGTTTTCCAGTTGGGAACGTTGCGCCTTGGGAACAAAGGCCGGATTCTCAGGCACATCCAGTCCATGATGGCGAAGACACTCCCCGAAGCTGAAGGGGAAAATGACCGTCTCGGTGCCCCGTCCGCGCAAGGCCGTGGCGATCTCCCGGCTGAGCATCCGCGCCGAAGAACCGCTGACAAACACCTCCATCTTTTCCGAATCCAATATCCGCCGGATGAAAGTTTCCCAGCCCGGCACGCCTTGGATTTCGTCGAAGCAGAATACGACCTCGCGGCGATCCCGGAACTGCGGACGCGCCAGATAATACTCCTCCAGCACCCAGCTTAGTTGTTCGGTTTGCATCCCTGCCAAACGCTCGTCCTCAAAGCTGAAGTAAACCAGAGCATCGCGCGGAACTCCTGCTTTGGCCCGGTCCAACAAGCACTGCTTGAGAAAACAGCTCTTGCCGGAACGGCGCATGCCCACGACGGCATGGGCCTTGCCGGGGATGGCCGGCACCCGAGCCTCACGGCGCGTGAGCTTCGGCCAATCCGCTGCCAAACTGTCAGCCAACTTCTGGCGAATCACATTCTTCATGCTGTCTTTCGTGCAAGGTCAGCCTTATTAAAACTGTCCTTTCTGTAAGGACAATGTTGCACGATTTCGTCTTTTATTCAAGGACAAATGTGGAGTTTTGTAAATTCACCCGTGTTCGCAACGCTGACCCTGCCCGCCTCACGCTCTCTGAAATCGCGCCGTCTGCGTCGGCTGCGGAATCGTGAAACTGCGCCTTTGCTGTTCATGCTTGTTGTTCGATCTTCACGATTCGCCTTGTGATGATTTCTCGCTCGCCAGGCCTTGAGATTCCAGCAGCGCGCGCGCCCGAGCCAACTGGAGTTCAAATTCGTGAGCGTTGAGTTGGGCTGTCGTCAAATCTGCCCGCAACGCCGTTACTTGGGTGGCGTGGGCGCCGCGATCGTCTGCAAGTTCCCGCAGCGCCTTCGCCGCCTCGATGCCCGCCTCCCTCATGGCGGATGTTGCCAGAGTCAGGTCACGGTCGGCACTGGTTCTCAGCTGGTGCAGTGCTGCTTCGGCTTGAGACTTTGCCCCCTCCAGGTCACTGGCCCGCTTTTCAGCGGCGGCGGCGGTTCCTTCAAGCCGTTCGTTTTCTGCGGCGAGTGCCTTGATGCTCTCCCGGAGTTCGGCCGTTTGCCGGTCCTGTTCTTTTCGCTCCTCATTGCGGGCTAAAGCCCAAACCTTCCGGAAAGCTTCCAGCGCCTCCGGCGAGTCCGTCGCTGAACGTGTTGCAGCGTCGATTTCCGCCTTGAGTCGCACCAAGGTGGTCATAGAACCCCTGTTGTCGAGGGCGGCGTGCAAGGCTGCCAGGGTTGGTCGCTTGCCTTGGCCAACCAGATGGCTAATCGCCTTCCCGACCTCTTCCTTCGTAAGAAGGGTCTTCATGATATTATCGTAGTATTGTAAAGTGACGTCTTTCGACGGATGCGGGATGAACACATGAGTCCCAACGGAATCCGAACTAGCCGCGATTGGAGCGATGACCAGGATGCATTCACTTTTTGATAGATATTCTCGGTAGCTTGAGTCCGGCCTGCCGGATTTTACTGGGTGCCAAGCAGCCTGACTGTGAGCCACCATTCTGAATAGCTACGTTTCTCACAATTTTGTTCCTGGAGAAACCTGACGAGGCAAGCTTGGGGCACTCCGAAGGCAGGTCTCCCACATTTTTGCCAAAGAAAACTCACGCAAGAGGCCGGGGGCCAAAACAGGAAGCGCTGCGGGCCTCAGATTTCCAGCAGGATGAGAACGGCTGCCGGCGGCAATTCGAATCCGTCCGGCAGTTTCATTTTTTCTGGCTGCTTCTCCGCGGATTTAAACGGAGTCAAACATAATGATGGAGGCAGACCGCTGATGGGCGCGCGACGATGTCAAGGAGCGACAAGGGACGGCATCGCAATCAACCCGAATGCCGATCGGCCCGGTTTCACGCGTGCCTGGCAACGTTTCGTCGGGAACCCAACCGGGAGTTGGGCGCCGGGAATTGGATGGTTCAGCGCGAAACCGGCGTCTCGCAAGTTTTGGCGAAAGAACTCCACCCACTGATGCCGGGCAATCCCGCCGATTTGTTGAGCGGGGCGGGAATCCATTTGCTGGAAACGAGTTTCCCCCGGCGGGCCGGGGAAATGGCCGCCCAAAGGTAAAACCACGCCAATCACAAGGGCGTATGAAAACTCCTTCAACAGTGGAGTCTCGCGCCCTTTGTGCGGTTCGCTTAGGCGAACTCTCACAGGTGGATATCAACAATCTCACGGAATTCGCCGAGCGTCGTCTCGCGGCCCAGGGTCAGAACCCCACGGCCGGAGAAGACGTAACCCAGCGCGCGCTGGCGGCAATTTTGCGGGGGCTGGAATCGGACCAGGGCGGCCGTGTGCCGCGTCTGGTGGACCTCACAAACAAAGACACGTTTCTGAACTACGTGCGCGGCGCCATTTCCTCAATCATGGAGGCGATGGGACGCAAACGGCGGTTCCGGGCCATTCACGAACCTTGGCAGGACGGCGTGGCCGCGTCATCTGACGAGGCTGCGCTCGCCCCGTCGCGCAATGCAGAGTTCAGTGATCTGAGAGATCAATTCTTCCGGCGTTTACGCGCCCGAGCGCCGCAACGCCTCAGTCGCACCATTAATGCCTGGGAGCCGGTCTTCACTGAAAGCGACCGCATACCCGCCAAGGGAAATCGCCATCATGTGGCCGAGGTGAAAGACCTCGCGCAAGAGATCGTTTCGGAGTTGGGCGGACTCCGCTAAACGCGGTCCCAGCAGATACCACGCCGACCAAGGACGGCGCCTCTTAAACGCCTCCAGTTTGCCGGGTCACCTGCGGTAAAGATTGCAATTCCGGACGCAAATCGGGTCGCTCGACGAGCAATTGGGTGAGATGTCGCGGCAACAAAGGCCGCCATAGGGATGGATACACGAAAAGATTTAGGGCTTCCGGCACGGCCAGCGGCCCATCACCCCAAATTTTAAACGAATAATCCAATTGCGGCCATAGCACTCCCGAACTCACGCTTACGCGCACGATCCCCGCAGCCAGAGTGGGGTTCTTCCCCAACCATCGCGTGAGCCCGACCAGCCAGCAGGGCGGGAGTTCTTCCATCCCCTGAATCCGTCCGCCCATTCTGGCGAGCAACCGGTTTCGACGGACCCTCGGCTGACACAATTGCCAGGCGGCCGCTACGACGTCCGGCGTCAGCCGCAAGGGATGCCGACGCCGGTGCATGTTGAGCAAGAGCAGCGGCACATCCGCGTTCAGCTTCGCCGCGTCCTCGTCCGCCGACCTGAGCAACGACACCGCTGCGGCCAGGTCATCCGTCTCCACGCGCACTGGCGCGGGAACGAACTGGTGAAATTTAGCCTCAAGCCACACCGGAGTCTTTGTCACTGTGCCATTCGCCAGCCTTGCAAACACATGGTGTTGCGGCAATCGCGCCAGCGAACCCGGAGGACACACCCATCGGGCCCTCCCGGATGGCGTTCCTTCCAAGACCTGCAGATTACCAATATCATTGGATGCGCCCGTGTCCATCGGATTTTCATGAATGCCCAAATTGAGCATGGCATGCTCATCGGTCTGGTCCTCCCGTGACGAAAAATAGAAAACCGAGTTGAAGTTTGCGAGCAAGGCTGCCCGCTGGCGTTGTCCCAAAGCCTCATCCAAACCATTGACTCCCTGGGCACACGCCACAACGAATCCTCCCTTGGAGCGGAGGAGCGCCAACGCGGCCACATCCTCTGGCGTGATCGATAATGGGAGCTCATCCAGGATGAGACCACAGAGACGATCTCGGTCCGGATTCGCCTGCACCCGTGAAAGCACAGCCTCGTAAAAATCACGTTTCAAAGCTTTGAAGAGCCATGAAGCCAAATGTGGATGCGACACTGCATTCAGCGAGGCCACGAGTATTTTGCCGTTCAATACATCCGCGGGATTAAATCGTCGGCCTCTGGAGTCATCAAACAGGTCGCGCGCCGCCGGGGAGAACAAGCTCCGCAACGCGTTGTTCATTGTGCTCTTGTGCAGTTCCCGGGTCCGCGGGTCGAGATCCCGCCAATTTTCTGCCTCCATCAATGCTAACTGAAGCCGCCGGCGCGTCGTTGGCTTCAAATCTGCAACCCTCAGAAGGCGCTCCACGAATTGGAGGCGCTCTTTGACCTCGCCTGAATCCGGGGCGCAGAGCCAGGCTCGCAGGAATTCGGCGACGCAATCGAAGGTCAGGGGCCCGCCTCCCGCCAGCAGGACCGTCAAAGCGGAGTTCACCCATCCAAATCTGCTTTCCGTCCAGTACACGTTCTCGCCGCCCATTGCATGGCTTCCGATCAGGACTCGGCGGGTGAACTCATCCACTTGGTGTAAACCGTGGAAGTCAGCGAAGAACCCGTAAAATGAATCGCCGGTTTCCGAGAGGACCACTATGTCATCCGGCCGGCCGGCCTCACGAGCGTAGGCTTGGACCCTGTCCTGAGTGTCGTCGCCCTTCGGATCCAACACCAGCAATCCGGTTTTGCTTTCAATTTCACCCGCCCGCCAGGCGATCGCTTGCTGGAGCAACGGGTTGACCAACCCCGTCGTTTTGCCGCAGCCCGTGGCGCCCACCCCCAGCACATGGCGCGTGAGATCGTCCGCGCTCAAGCGGAGAACTTGGCCTGGCGGTTCGTAACAAAGCAGTTTGATCATAATGGCCCGGAAATGCTAAAAAGGGATCGCCCGCCCGGTAACTTCGCTTATTGGATTTGGCCCCCGCCGCGGCCCATTTCCACCGCCTCGCCTTCCCCTCGTGGAAATTGACAGATCGGATTTCGAGGCTCGCGCGCCAACGGTTCCACTGCCCGTAGCGCCTCCGCAATTCGGGAGGTCAGTTCCAAATCCTTCCGCAAGTATGCCACCGCTTTGGCGCGATCCGCCTGCCAGAGCCGGGCGAAGTCTTCGCCGTGACCATTCTTCTGTCCAACGCCGAGGTGCCTGGCGATCGTGTCCAAGGAACCGCGCGCCTGGCGATCGCCGAGTTGCCACTCCTCGCGCAGGTCAACCATTTCCTCGCTCCAGTAACGTCCGCGCCGAATGCCATCCGGCACTTCCACGCGGTGCTTGAACGAGCGCCACATCAAGAATGGCAGGTCAAATAAATGCGTGTTGAAGCCGATCATTCGCTGGCGCGACTTGTCACGACGACAGGCTGTCCAGAACTCGCGGAGAATGGCCGCTTCGTCATCATGGCCGATGACTGAAAACTCGCCGTTCTCAAACAGCAACCCAACCGCCAAAACCCTCCCGGTGAGTGGATCCAGCGCCGCCCGCTTGGGGAAATCACGCCAGTGCATGGCCTCCGCCTCCGCCAGCCTGGCCGCAATTTTGCCGGGGTCTTTCAAGTCGCCCACTTTGACCTCTGCCGCGTCAAACGGCGGCGCCATGGCCGCCAATTCCGCTTCGGCCAGCGGTCCTGTCTCAATGTCACAGAGAATGGTATTCATATCGCTCATGGGGATGGCAGGGTCACGTCAGGCCGGGAGTGCTGGGGGATGAAGGCTGCGCCTTAAACGCCGGCTCCACATGCGCGTGGATGTAGTTGGACAAGGATTCCAAGTCCACCAACCGCACGCCCGTGCGGGATCCCGGCTTGCGGATGACGACGCTTCGCACCAAAGGCGCGTAACCGTTCTGCCGGCACGCCAAGATGAGCGTGTTCAAAAAGGATCGCGACAGCCCAAAAACGGCATCCCGCTCGCCCGTCCTTGGCAGCCGCATATACTTTGCGTGTTCCGGCACCGGCGCCGCCACCGTGATGTGATTGCAATGATTATTCATAAATTATTATTCCCTTCCCTTTATATAGCTACGCAAACGGGTGTTTTGTGACTTGCATAAAAAAAGAGGGCGGACTTTTGAGTCCGCCCTTCTTATGGGGCCTGTCTTTGCAGCCCGATTCAACGGAACAGGGCAAGTTAAGGCGTCGGCGGCAGCTGTTTGTTGCCGAGACGAATAGCCACCAGCTTCTGGCGCGCGTATTCGATCAATTTCATCATCTCCGCAAACGTCATCGAGCCATCATCCACCTTCTCGCCATCCACCGGCATGACCATTTCGCCAGCCTCGTGTTCGATGCCCAGCTTGCCGAAGATCGCTTTCTTGCCGTTGTCGGGCGTAAACCGATTGTAAACCTCGTTGGCGTTCTTATCCTTCTGACACATGCGCCACATGACCCATTCCGTGGACACGCCGGCCATTTTCAGGGCGTTGTTGTTCGTTATTCGAAAGCAATGAAAACTGACTGTGTGGAACACTTTACCCGACGGAAGCTCAACCGATTCGCCGATCTTCGCCCGCTGCACCAGCTCATGGATGATCGTGCAGGCAACAGTTTCCTCTGAAAGGTGTTGCTTCGCGTTTGCTTCAGGGCCTGCAACGATTCCGATGGTCGGCATCAGCAGCGGTGAATCCGTCTTCGGCCGGTGGTACTGCACATACTCGGTCAGAAACGGCAACGTCGCTGGGAAAAGGTTCACCGTGTGCCATACGTCCGCCTTTTCGACCCAATACACAATGCGGCCAGTCTCCAGGTTGATCTGGGGCAGCAGCAATCCGAACGCATCCCCGACGCGGGCCGCCAAATCCAGTCCCATTACCGCGACCACCAACTCCTCGACGCTGGCTGCGTCCACGAGCTTGACCCCCTCATCGTAGTTAAGAGCTTTGCGCTTCTTCTTGGCATTGCCCTTCGTCTTGTCTCTGGGTATCTTGACGATGACACCGTCGACCGGATTGTGCTTGATCACCTTCTCTGTCACTGCCTCTTCGAAGAAAGCATGCAGGAGTTCGATCCGTTGCTTGACGGTCTCAGGACTGCGGCCCAGTTCAACTTGGTTGTCGCGAAAGCCGATAATGTGCGGTTTCACAATATCTTCCAGAGGCAGCATCACGTCATCACCAAGATATGCGGAAAAGACCTTTAAGCCGGACTTGCGGTTGCCGTAGGTCTGAATCTCGACGCTGCTTTTGCTCATTGCCAAATAACCCTTGCTGTAGCTTTGATACGTTATCAGCGGGGTCTTGTCGCCGGCAATCAGCCGCGTCATCTCAGACACGACGGCACGCGTCCGATGTTTGCACAGGTTCTCCTGCCTTAGCAGGTGGGCAGAAAATGCCCAGCCATGCAATTTGATTTCCGCCTCCTTCCGATCGACGGTTTTGGTTGAGCGTTGGACCTCCTCGTTGCTCTGGTTCATGTAGACGGCCTGCCAATAAGGCGAGCCGTCTATCTTTCTCAAATAACCCATAAGGTTCCTTTCTTTTCTTAATGTTTACTGACTTCCCGTCAGCCGACGGAAAACTTGGCGGCCCTTCGTCGAGGTGCCTATAATGGTAATAGCTACGTGCAGGACCGAACTGTGCCGGGCAAAAGAAGTCTCCGGGAAAAGTCTCGGTAAGCAGGGGTGTTTTTGGTGGCCACAAGTGCTTTGAAAATTCTGAAACAAGCACAAAAGACGCTGGTGAACAAAGACTTGTGAAACATCGCCTAACAAAATTCCAGCCACCCCGGCCAATGGCCACAATCCACGGAATCCATTGAGGCCAAGGCATTTGAGTGCCTTTTTCATGGCCTTTTTGCTTAAAGTCTCAGTAAAAAGTATCAGGTTGCGCACCCGTGGCATCTTTGCGCAGGGTTGTCCAACGCCACAGTTAATCGCCATCCAGCCTGGGCTTTCTGCGCGGCGAAAATCACAGCGTTTTCGTTTATATGTCGCCAATGATGATAGTGCAGCATCATAATATGGCCGTGAAAGAAGGCTCCCAAGGGCGGTATTCATGGCTGGTCCCCTCTCTGCGGAAATCACAGCGTTCTGGTTCATAAGGTGCATAATGATAGTGCAGCATCATAATACGACCATGGAATGACCCTGTCAAGGGGCAAAATTCCAGTTTTATTTCATTTTCATGGACATAGACCGTCAAGGCCGACTTGAGCCTTGATGGCAGGGGTTACAGAGTGACCAGGACAGGAAGCATGTAAAAAAGGCGTCCGCGGTGCCGCAGCACCGCGCCGGGAAGCCGCGCCGTTTGCGGATCGGCCTTCAGCAACTCCCCAAGCTCGTTGGAGCGTTCGCTTAACGCTTCCCTGATCGTGCGAATTGCATCATTTCCTTCGGGCAGATCTTCCAGAAGTGGGTTTATGGCAACCTCAGTTGGCCCGGTGATATATTGATCATGGCTGAGCAGAGCCAACTCGACCATCGCCATCAGCGGAGGCACAGTGGTCGCACGCTGAAGTGAAGCGTGCTCCGCAAGCGCAAGCGCCAAACGCCGGAAGAGTTCGACGCGGTCTTTGGGCGACAGAGGCAGGAACTGCGCGAAGCGGGTGACCGTGGCAGGATTGGGAACGGCGCGGCCCTTCTCGAATTTGACATAATTTGGAAGTTTTATCCCGCAATGCTCCGCGACATCCTTCGCCGTCATCCGGTGAAGGACCCTTTTTTCCCGCATGAAGTCCCCCAGAATGCGCCTCACTACCCCCTTTGTTTCATTCACAGTCTTTTTGCGGGCCTCCCCCCCACCAGCTTGCGCAACTTGTTCAAGCTGATGCGCCTCCGAAGGGGTGAGTTTCCATTTCGTCGCAAGACGGCGAGACAACTCGGGTTCCAGGATTCGCTTCCCCCGTATCAAGCGCGATAAAAAGCCCAGTCTGAGATCCGCCAGCCGCGCTGCCTTGTCCTGTGAAAGCCCCTTATTCTTTAGCAATTGCCGTAAGGTTTCGCCTGCGTTCGGAGCGTCGGATTCTACTGTTTTTTCGGTGTCCATGCCTGGTTTATAATGCGCTATAAGAAATCAGTCGAGGCATTAAAAACCCCTCGTCGCCGGCCAAACGCACAGATGCATGAGCCGGAAAATACAAACTGAAGAAAAGCCTGAACGGCAGTGGCCGCCCGTGAAGTTACTGAACTGGTCCAATCGTCCGCTTTTCATTCGGTGGAGATTGCGTCCAAGAATGAAAATCCGGCGGCCCGCTCTCCGGGAGATATTTGAGGGCCACATCGGCTTTGGTTGCCTATCCTAATGACTCCACCAACCGCAATCTGTCGTAGGTGAGCGACGGAGGCTGTGCCACCAGTAGTGGCAGATGGAGTGATTAGGATAGGCCGGTTCTACAAATTCAACCGAAGTTGACCCGCATGGCGACTGCGGCCTCCGCCCCGCGAAGCCAAAGAAGTTGGAGCGGGCAGAAATCTGCTTAACGTCTTCCGGGACAGGGAGATATGATTCCACCGCCACAACCGGATTGCTCTGAATGATACAGTCGGAATGAAATTTTCTTTAGTTTTGAACGGAAAATACGATAAAACTTGTCAAAGACGTAAATATAAGCAATATTAAGCCTATGATTATCGAATTTCGCGTCCAAAATTATCGTTCGTTTCGGAAGGAACAGACCTTTAATCTGGCCGCCAGCAATTACGACAAATCTCTCGCGGAGAACTTGATCACCTGTGGCCTGCCCGGTCTTCCCGATGCGCATATCATCAAAGCGGCGGCCCTTTACGGACCGAATGCCGGAGGGAAAACCAACTTGTTACTGGCCCTGCACTTCCTCCGTTGGCTGGTGGTGGAATCGGCTACCGGCCAAAAGCCGGAGGCAAAACTGCCCGCCGATCCCTTTCGTCTGGATCGCGAGTCCCTCGGCGCACCGACGACTTTGGATATCACTTTCGTTGCTGAAAACGTCCGCTACGATTTGGCGGTGGCGGTTACCAAGGAGCGGGTGGTCCAGGAACGGCTCGTCGCGTATCCCGCCGGACGCGCCCAGGTGTGGTATGACCGCATTTGGAATGACGCGACGAAGCGTTACGACTGGTTGCCGGAGAAGCCGGCCGATTTTCCGCGTGATCCCGGAATAGTTGAGAAGACGCGGGAAAATGCCTTGTTCCTCTCAACGGCGGCGCAATGGAACAACTCGCAGGTTGCGCCGGTGTATCAATGGTTCTCTACGACTCTTGAGTTTATGAACCTGAGCGCAGAGGGTGCTCAGTTGTCTCACGAATTTACAGCCCAGATGGTGAATCGCTCCGACGATGCGCGCAGGTTCATTACCGGACTTTTGCGATCTGCAGATCTCGGATTGACAGATGTTGAAGCCACTGAGGAGACACCGGACGCGCTTGCTCAAAAGGCTATCGGGGCGATGCGGAATTTGGTGCGTGAGAGAGGCGCTCCACCAGGAGTGCTTCCGGAACGATTTTGGCAGGTCACTTTCCAACACGAAGGCAAGGACGGCGAGCACTTTCCCATTAACTGGTGGAATCAATCTGCGGGGACACGCCGCTTCTTTAGCGTCCTTGGCCCGTGGCTGGGTATGGTCAATAGCGGTCAAGTGCTCTGTGTGGATGAACTCGAAACCAGCTTGCACCCGTCACTCGCGGCGGAGTTGCTGCGGTTGTTGTTCAAGCTCACGAACGCGCAATCACGGTCGCAGTTGTTGTTCACTACGCACAATCCGCTGCTGCTGGACATGACCTTGTTGCGCCGCGATCAAATCTGGTTCGCAGACAAGAACCAAGAAGGCGAGTCGTTCCTTTATCCCCTCACAGACTACAAGCCGCGGGCGGATGAATCACTCGTGCGGGGTTATTTGTCTGGGCGGTATGGGGCTGTGCCATTCATTCCACACGGTCTGGTGGAAAGCGAGCCGGCCGAAGTGAGGTCGAAGGAGGTCACACATGCCGGCTAAGCGTGGCCCGTTGCGGCCTCACGAAGAACGACAGAATTACGCCCGGCGCGAGCAGATTCAGCCGCCACCCGGCGAGCCGGCCTTGGGGGACTCGTTCCTTATTGTCACCGAGGGCGAAGTCACCGAAAAGCTGTATTTCGAGTCGGTTCGTGCGGGTCTGCAACTCAACCCGGTCACGGTGCATGTGGTGCATCCCCATTGCACCAATGCCGAAGGCTTGGTGCGCGCTGCGATGTCCATGTATGAACTTGACAATGATGGCAACCGACTGGCGCGTGAGGCCTCAGGAAACCGCGACGTAAAGATATTCGATCATGTATGGGTATTGTTCGATACGGATATTTGTGCCCAGCAGCATCAGTTGGGGCCGGCTTTGGAGCTGGCACGAAATCAAAGAATCCACATTGGCCATTCGACACCAAGCGTGGAAGTCTGGCTGCTGCTCCATTTCCGCGACCGGCCAGGCCCATTCTCGAACAGCGATGCGGCGGAGCACGCCGTTGGCGCGGCGTGGGGACAACACTACGACAAGAGTGCGGCAACATTTCGCAAGTTGTGGCACGCCATCAAGCCCAACATTCCTGCTGCGGTGAATCGTGCATCGCAGGTGCGAGAATACCACAGCAGCGCCGGCACGGAATTTCCACCAAACCCTTCGACAGAATTGGACCTCCTGGTGCGTGCCCTTAATGCTTCGGTGCGACAGGAACTGCGGATTATCCCTTGACCATGCCCACCTCGACCACTTCCTCCGAAGTCCGCGCCAAACTTGTGGACGCCCTGAAGCTCGATTTGGTTGGCCCGTGGCCGGCCCGTCCGTTAGCCAACGAGCTGCTGCCAGAGAACCCGACGAGATGGTATCTCACCGGCTACCTCGTGCCAGATCCGCTCCCGTTGAACACCTCAGCGATGGTCGCCTCTGCCAGAGCGGTCTTGGCTTGCTTCCGTTCTCCTTCGACCCATGTTCATCGATAGTCCTTGGGTATGGCGGACTCTCGGGAGTGTGCGTCGCAAAGCCGAGGCCAACCGCGGCGCCGGGCGGTTTCCAGGCCGAGATGACGTCGTCAATGAACTTCCAGTTGTACTGGCCCTCCTGCGGCTCGTCGTCCGTCCAGTCGAATCGGATGTAGGCGACCGAGCAGGGGGAAACGCGTCCTTCCGTTTGGGTTGCGTTGCTGGCTCATCCACCCTTGGCCGGGATTGGCGAACAGCGTGTCAACCTCACGAAAGCGAACCCGTTGCAAATTGTCCACGGCGGCGCGCGTCAGGAGCGCAAAGAACGTCAAGCCGACGAGGCATAATGGCCGGAAAATTCTCATGAGTCCGGTGCTCCATTACACTGATCTGCGCTGTGCATCATGGCCGGCATGATTTGCAGGCAATCGCCGTGAATGACGCGATTGAGGAATGACTGTAGGGTGTTCAAGGGTTGCTCCTTTCAATGTGCGGGTTTGAAAAGTGGAATGCAATTTGCAGAGAACTGCTTTCCCTCGGCCATGATAACACAAAGAAACCTCTCCCGATAGGAGAAGCGTATGGAATGCCGTAATGATACGTTCTCAATGCAACACACTGAATTACAAGCGCAGCACATTTTTAGAGAGCAGGTGGGAATCGCACCTCAAATAGGAAACCTCTCAGGCTTGAACGAACGCCTCGTGTGTAGCTTTCGCTATGGCAACTGCCAGAGCGTGGTCAGTCCCAAGAAATTTCAACTGTCGCACTGCGTAGCCGTAGGCGGTGGCATAAACAGCCTTGTCTAGCGGTTCCACCGCGAATGCCCACTCCCGGCAAGCCCGCACGAACGGTTCCAAAGGAGTTCCGCCTAAATAGGCATCCAAATCCCTCCATCGGAGTGCCTGCGCGTTCGACGGCCAAGTCCCCCGCACATCTTTGCAGCCTGGATGGAACAGCAAGCTCAACTCCAAGACCAACGGGTCAATACACGCGGGTGCTTGCTCAACTTTCCCGTAATCGATGAGCAACGGGGTATCTCCATCCTGAACCAGGACGTTAATCCCGTGGAGATCCCTGTGTTGGCAGCACCATTTCACACGAATTTGATTTTGTTCAAATATATGCCATTCAAAACCCAATATATTCGCGAGCGGGGTGAATGTTCCATCGGAAATCAAGCCACGACGAATTTCCGAGATCGTCATCACTTTATTCGTGGCATTAGACTGCCAGGTTGCCTCCAGTCGGCGCAATTCACCAATAGTAGCTGCTGCTTGGAGAGGCGAAACGCCGAGCAATTCAATCAGAGTTTGCTTATAGTCTTTTGCAAACCCGTAGAATATGCCGCCGGTGTTGGCTGCCCCTGCCCGAACAAACCTAATTAAATGGGCAAAGCCCCCGACAGCAAGGGCAGGAGCTACACAGTGGTTGTAACGAGTTTCCTCGTCCAAAAGCGTACTGATGGGTCCAAGTTTCGCTACGGCGATTGATTTGACGGCCGCGTTTTGGTCCTGAACTTCAAGACGGAGGGTTTTCGCATCCGAAAGCCCCCCACCTAGTGAAGAAACTCGTGCGTTCACCCCTTGATTTATGCGTGAGAAAATGCGGAGAATCCGCTTATGTTCATTCGTCAGATTAAGTTCTTTGCCTCCGGTGGAAATGTCAATCGCGTTCAGAATTCCAACGTGTGCCACCGCAGTTTGAATGTGCGCTAGGCATTCGGCGAGTTCGGATTTTTCCCGGCACAAGGTCATCGCCTGTTCCATTCCGGAACCCCATACGTCATGCCATGGAGAAATTTCACCCAACCGGGAGGCAATTTTGTATGTCCCGAATGCAGAAAAAACGACGACGGGGGTGCCCGGTGCGTGTTCTTGAACGTAAGAATGTACGGCAAGTCCGTGGTTTATGTCGGAATCGAGGCTCCCATCCTGCGTTGGAAGTTTCAGGTCCAACACGACCAAGTCGAAACTGCCGTTTTGCAGTTGTGTGAGGGCGCTGTCCCGGCTGCGTGCAAATGTTGTAGCGGTTGGTCCGCCCTGCGGCATTTCCGCCTCAAAAAGCGCGATACTGTTTTCGTCATCTTCGACGATTAGGAGATTCATGGGGAGACATGAGGCCATCGAAACTCAAATTTCGCCCCACTTGGCTCGCGGGGTGAAAGCGTTATGTGGCCGTTCAGGGAAAGTGCTGCTTGTCGTGCCAGTGCCAGCCCCATTCCTAAGTGGCCTTTTTTGGTCGTTGATCCAATATCGAAGATTTTGGAAAAACCATGCGGAAAACCGCGGCCACGATCCAGAATCGAGAGCCAATAGTCGCGATCCGTATCGCCCCAGCTGACAACGATTGGCTCTGCCGCTTCCAGTCCTTCTGTCGCCTCGACGGCGTTTCGGACCGCGTTCGATACAATCAACTGGATGAGTTCACGCGAACCAAGCACTACAAATGGCCTCGCCCCAGCCATTTCAACCTGGATCTGAGATCCGTCCTTCTCCGAGGAAACAACTCGTTCCAACATCTCCACAAAATCAAACTCGCCGTAAACTGGCGCGGCGGCGGCTTGGCCGAGTTTGTCTATCGCGCTGAGCAAGTCACGCAGTCGGGTCCATTCAGCTTTCGTTCTGCTCGACCCATAATTTGCAATTTCTCGCCCAGCACATACGTCAAGACGGCCAACAACTGGCCTGAGTTCATGGACCAATCGTTGGGTTGTTTCCTCTACGGCATCAGCGTAAATCTGCTCAATGCCACGTTCGTCTTCGCCCTCTGCCCCTATTGATATTTCTGGCGGTGCTGGATCGTTGCGAAGCGCGGCGATGGCCTTCCGCATGGCGCTCTTCGCCCACCGGTTCGTTTCATCGCGGAGGGCTTGCTGTATCGTGGGCAGATCTTCGGTGGAACCTTGGTGAGCTAGAAAGCGAGCGGCCCGAAGTCGGTCATCGGAACTCTTACTGCCGAGCAACACCAGCGCTTGGCTGCGGTCCATGTTCATGCTTCGGCGTGGTAAAATTGTGAACGCTTATCGAAAGCCTCAATTCCGCCTTCCATCACGTTGGTTATCGCCTCAACGCTCTTGGTCTCGTCCAGTGCCCCGGCATGGCGAACAAATCCGCGCGTGCCGTCGGAACCGAGCAGGATTACCCGGTCAGCGTTGCCCAACACTGGAATGTTTGCGTTGTGGGTAGAAAAAATCATCTGGCCGTCCTGCTTTCGCTGGGAGATTACCTTTATCAAGGTGTCAACAATGAACGCATTATCCAAATGGTCTTCGGGCTGGTCGACCAGAAGGGAAAGCCGATGTTGTTTCAGCAGCAATGGTAGAATCACGGTGCAACGCTGACCCGTGGAAAGTTGCTCGGTTGATTTGTATTCTGTTCCGTCAAGCAGGGATAAACCGATTCCATCCTCCACCGGTGCCGTGAGGATTGCCTCGACTCCCTGCTCATTGATTCGCTCGACAATTTTGGCAGCGCGGGCGGGTGTGATTCCGGTAACGGTTGCAAGTGTGGCGATGTCCTCACTCTCGATTGCCTCGACGAATTCACGAGGGCTCATCTGGTCGGCAATCAAAGGAGCCACTTCATTGAAGCGAAGTCCACTGCCGCGCAATGCGGCCACGAGCGCGCTGGCATATTCTGCGGTCTGCCCGGCGCGTTCGATGGAGATACGTATTCTCGGAGCGAGTTCGCGGTTCAAGCGGGCAACTAATAGGGATCGGGCCTCGAACCGTTTCGCTCGAATCTCCTCCAGCCGGTCTAAATACCCCTTCCGCTCCGATTGGACTTTCGTTAGTCTTTCGGTCTTCGATCT
>Ga0326728_10006608_pt1 | contig 30981 bp, 19 predicted proteins | sample MB3enrmetagenome_FD_207602 | JGI IMG/M metagenome (GOLD analysis project Ga0326728, IMG submission 207602) | Lab enriched peat soil microbial communities from McLean, Ithaca, NY, United States - MB31MN | ecosystem: Environmental > Terrestrial > Soil > Wetlands > Peat | place: USA: New York...
GCTTTGGCCAACGATTTGTCCGCTTCGGCACACTTCGTCGCCGCCCGTATTCCGGTGGGCCGCAATCCCAAAGGACTCGCGCTTTCGCCCGATGGCGCGCAGCTCTACGTGGCCAACCGCCTGGACGACACCGTCTCGGTGATTGACGCGGCCACACGCAAGGCAACTCACACCATCGCGCTCGGCGGACCGGCCGAACTCACGCCCCAGCGCCGCGGCGAACAATTGTTCTTCGACGCGCGCTTCGCCTTCCACAACGGCTTGAGCTGCAGCAGTTGTCACCTGGAGTCCACCTTCGACGGGCTGCAATGGGACCTGGAGCCGGATGGCTTCGGCGTGGACATCGTCGACAACCGCCTGCTCGAAGATCTGGATGGCACCGAACCATTCAAGTGGAACGGCAGCAATCCGGGTCTCGAAACCGAATGCGGTCCCCGCACCGAAAAGTACTTCTACCGCTCGCAGAGTTATTCGGCTCGCGAGCTGGGCGACCTGGTCAGCTACATTAAGTCCATACCGCTGCGGCCCAACCGGTTTCGACTGGCGAACGGCGAACTGACCGCCGCGCAGGAACGCGGAAAAGACATTTTCGAACGCACCCGCCGCAAGGACCGCACGCCTATCGCGGAAGGGAATCAATGCAGCTTTTGCCACTCGGGCCGGCACTATACCAACCAGACGCAGGTCGATGTGGGCAGCGGTAAGTGGTCCGACCGCTCGCCTATAATCGATGTTCCGCAACTGACTAACGTTTATCTGACGGCGCCTTACCTGCATGACGGGTCGGCGCGCACTCTGGAAGAGATCTGGACCGTCTTCAATCTCAAGGATACCCACGGGGTAACCAACGACCTGAACAAAGACGAACTCAACGACTTAATTGAGTACTTGAAAACATTATGAGGCAAAAGAGCTGGTTTCTACTCGTATCGCTGCTGCCACTGATGGCTTCGGCTCAGTCATTGCCGCGCTACCGCTGGCAGAATTTCACCACCTTGGACGGCCTGCCCGACAATCGCGTCTTTAGTGTGGCCGTAGATGGCGACCGCATCTGGGCCGGGACCGAAAATGGCCTCGGATTGTACGAGAACGGCAAATGGAAGATATTCCGCCCGACGGACGGCTTGGCCCATCGCGTAGTGACGTATGTGGCCGTCGACAAGAAAACCCACGACGTCTGGGCTGCCACTATGGGCGGGCTGAGCCGGTATTCCGCCGGCCGCTTCGATAACTTCACGCAACTCAGCAGCGGCCTGAGCAACGACGTCGTATACGGGGTCGCTGTCGAGGGCGACAACGTCTGGGTGGCCACGGCCGCCGGCGCCAGCCGTCTGAACACGCGCACCGGCGAATGGAGTCTTTACAACGAACGCAACACGCCTATGCACGAGATCTGGACTTACGCCGTCAGTCCGGGCACCAGCAAAGTGTATTACGCGGTGTGGGGCGGCGGCGTGCTGGAATACGACGTCAAGACCGATCATTGGAAAGACTACCACGACCCCGACGGCGAGACCGAAATGGTGCTCTACAAGGATCAAGGGCTCATTCACGAAATCACTACGTCGGTCAGTTGGATGGAAGAAGACAAGATCCTCTGGGTGAGCACTTACTTCGGCGCCAGCCGCTACGATGGCCGCAACTGGCACAACTTCATGGAGAAAGACAGCGGCCTGCCCAGCAATTTCATGAATCAGGTGAAGGGCGTAGATGGCAACCGGGCTTGGTTCTCCACCGACAAGGGTCTGGCTTATTACGATGGCGAGAACTGGGCCGTCTACCGGCCCGCGCTCGATACCGGCAAACCCGAGATGCTGGTGCGCGATGCCCAAGGCAAGGTCAAGCAGATCGAGACCGACACCGCTCCCGCGCATAACTACATTTTCGGAGTCGATTTCCAGGGCAACGACATTTGGGTTGCCACCGCCAAGGGCCTCAGCCACGGGATACGAATGGAACAGGAGGGTACACAGAATGTTGCTCGAAGAAGCGATCGCTGAAATCAGCCTCGCGACCGTTAAGAAGCGGGCCGTTACTGACCTGCACGTGCTCAACGAGGCCTATGACTACGAACGGCCCAGTTCTTTCTCGCGCGGCATGCGGATCGATCTGAACGGCCTGGTAGTGCTTTTGATCTCGGGGACGGCCAGCATCGATGAGAACGGCAACACGGTGCACGCGGGCGATTTTCGCGCGCAATGCCGGCGCACGTTCTACAACATTACCGGCCTGCTGGCAGCGGAGGGGGCCACCTGGCACGACATCGTGCGCACTACTTTCTATTTACGGGACATCGAGCGCGACTATCGCGAGTTCAACGAAGAGCGCACGGCGTTTTACAAGGAACAGGGGTTGGACCCGTTGCCGGCCTCCACGGGCATCCAGGCGATACTCTGCCGTCCGGATCTGCTGGTGGAGTGCGAAGCCATCGCGATGTTCCGCAACCCTGCCAGCGAACCACGGCCGTCGAACCCGGCCGCGACAGCAAGGGAGTGATCTTATGCGTAGCCTGCTTGTTATTGCCTTCTTTGCCGGGACCGCCATGGCTCAACCGGCCGGCCCGTGCTCCTGCGGCGCCAATCCGCCAGGCCGGCCGGAGGTGCGCACGCTGGCGCCTTATGCCAACGCACCCGACGATCTGCGCCCGTTCTCGCATTACACTAAGCCTTACTTCGAGAACTACACCAAAACCGTGGAGTATAACGGTCCCGGGCGCGACGTGCCCGTACCCGAGCTGAAGGATATCACCGAAGTTCCTATCGGCTTCCTCGGCCCCGTTGAGAATCACCGCGATCAGGCCCTGGGCCGCATGATGCTCAACGGCGCCACCATGGCTATCGAAGAAGTCAACGCCGCGGGTGGCTATGGCGGCAAGCCCTTCAAGCTGATGGTGCACAACGATTCCGCTATCTGGGGCGCATCGAGCAACGAAATCGTCAAAATGACCTACGACGAAAAGGTATGGGGTATGTTGGGATCGATCGACCCGAATACCACGCATATAGCGTTGCGCGTCTCTTTAAAGTCAGAACTGCCTATCGTCAACGTCATCTCCACCGATCCCACGCTTCCGGAGACCACGATACCCTGGTTGCTGACCGCGATCCAGGACGACCGCGAGCAGGGCTACACGCTGGCGCGGCGCATCTTCACCGAGCTGGGACTAAGCCGCGTGGCGATCTTGCGGGGCAACGAAACCTATGGCCGTTTCGGGAATGGAAAATTCAAGGACGCCGCCCGCCGACTGGGGCATCCGCTGGTCCTCGAGCAGAGGTTCATGCCTGGCGATACCGATTTCCGCACTCAGCTCAGCGTCATTCAGGATTCCAATGTGGACGCCGTTGTCCTCTGGGCCGATCAGGTGCCCGCCGGCAACATCCTGAAACAAATGCGCGAGATGGGCATGAAGCAGCGCGTTTTTGGCGCTTTCCGTGTGTACGGCGAAGAAATGCTGCGCATCGCCGGACCGGCCGCCGAAGGGCTGGAATTTGTTTACCCCTACGATTCCAGCCGCGAAGACCCGGTGTGGATCGATTTCAACACCCGCTTTGCGAAGCGTTTCGACAAGGCGCCGGACACGTTTGCATCGCTCGGGTATGACGGCATGCGTATCCTGCTGGCCTCGATTTGCCGCGCCGGACTGAACCGCGCGCGCATCCGCGATGTCTTCTATGGCATGGAGCGGTATAGCGGCGTGACTGGAGAAATGGTCTTCGACCCCAACGCGAAGAATATCGCTCCGCTCTTCTTGGGGACCATCCACAACGGGAAGGCCGAGTTCCGCCGCGAACCCATGCAGAAGGCTTACGCCAGCATTGGTGAAGAGGTTGTCGCCTACTCGGGACCGCCGCTCGCGGACAATCCGCCGGGCGAAGTGCGCATCGGCGTTTTTGGACCTCAAGCCGATAAGCTGGCCGCCGATCCGAGGCTGCAGCACGTGCTCGACAGTTACTCGGCCGCCGGCCGCCACTACAAGCTGGTGGGAGTGACGTCGGAAGGCGAGTGGGGCAAAGCGTCCACCGCGTTGGTCGAGCTCATGGGGCAGGACCGGTTGATCGGGATGATCTCCACCGACCGGAGCTCCAGCCACTTGGCCGAGCAGCTTGCGGTGAAGCTGTTCGTGCCGCTGATCGCGCTTTCCGCCGACCGATCCTTGACGGCGCTGAACATTCCGTGGATCTTCCGCATGCCTCCAGATGGCTCCATCGAACAGGCCGTGCGCACCATCGTGGAAGCAACGGAGAAGGCTGGAGCGAACCGGGGCCGTGTGCGCCAGGTGCTGGCTTCGGGCACGATTCTGGCGGGCGCCGTGCAGTTCAACTCGCGAGGAGAGATGCGGTAGCCGCAACTATCCATCTCAGTCACGGGCCATCACACTTGAAGCCACTGTTTCACAGTGGCTCAGGTGGCTTGCTTCTGGTTCCCCAAGAGTCGCTCAACGACGCTGTGATTTTGCTGCCCGGCGTGCCATGGTGGTCAGCATCTTAGGCCTGACGTTGGGGCGTGTCCAGGGGCAAACGGCGATGCAAATTCCGCATGACGCGGCTTCGGCAAAGTAGGGAATGCACTTGTCGAAGTCCACGTACCATCGCTCCACGCCGCGCACCATCTGCTTATGTTCCAGGATTGCGTCGGGTGGACATTCGCGCGTGCAGATCTGGCAAACTGTGCAGAATTCGTCCGCTCCAAACCGGTCCGGCGCCGTCGCGGCCAGTGGCATATCGGTGGTGACGCCCGCAAGGCGAACGCCCGAGCCGAAGTGCCGGCTGATGATAGAGCCGTGTTTGCCGAGTTCGCCCAGTCCTGACGCGATAGCCGGCGGAATCATCACCAGCGCGCTGGCAGAAGGACCCGGGTGCGGCTTGGCATTGTAGCCTTGCGAGCGGATCCAATTGGCCAGCGCAAAAGAAGCGCGCATGCCTCGCGCGTATTGGTCGCCGACATCGCAGACGCCTTCGCCGTTGGTCTCATCCGATGGTACCTGCCTCAGCCGCTCGTAGTTATGCGCCAACGCCAGCATGATTACCCAGGGTTCTTCGATCATGTATCCCTCGAACACATACATCGGGTCCATGGCGGCGATGCCGGCCTGGTCGGCTTCGTGCGAGACTGCGAACTCCATGGCGGCGGCGGAGAACTCTTCAGGGCTGGCCTGCTCTTTTTCGGCCGCCACGGATATCAACTCGGGAGGGGTATAGGCAGCCTGAAACGCCTCAGTCGAGCCCGGGCACTTCCGCGAATTCTTGCGGGCCAGAATCTGCAAACCGCCCCAAGGATGTAGTTCGGGCGGGTGCCAGAAGAACGGCGAAGCGCGCCGCGGCGCCGTTTCGCCGACTCCGTTGATGGGGTTGCCTGAAACCTGCAACAATGCCTGGGTTTCCGGCTGCGGCTGCCAGGCCTCTCGCCTGGCACGTGCCGGTTTCGGTTCATTCGCCATCGTTCCACCTCATGACGCCGCCTGCGCCGCGGCGATCGGACCGGCTGCAGTCTCGCTGCCGCGAGCCCGATAGCGAGGCATGGCGACCATGAGTATACCCGCAATGAAGACCAGAGCCGCCAAGCGGGTGAGCAGTTCCGCATAGGATCCTGTCGCGTCAAAGGCGCGGCCGAGCAACACGGACCCCAACGCGGCGGCCGTCGCGTAAGCGGTCCATGTCAAGCCGTACAGCGTGCCAAGCCGGCGCAGGCCAAAGTATTTCGCGATGAGATATGGAACCACGTCCGATTCGCCTCCCGTGCTAAAGCCAAACAGCCCCGCTGCCGCGATCGCCTCCGGGAGCGTATGGCACCTGGAAAGCAGCAGCAAACCCGTTGCAGTCATGAACTGAAGGACCATCGCTACCGCGGGCCCGTAGAAGCGGTCGAGCGCCCAGCCGGTAGTCAGGCGGCCGAGAATCGAGGTTGCCCCCACCATCGAAACTGCCCATGCCGCGCCACGCGCCGAGATGCCGCGATCGGTGAGCAGGGGAGAAAGATGCGTGATGGTGCCGGTGGTACTCATCGCAGTTAAGAAGAGCACGACCGCCAGGATCCAGAAAGCGCGGTTGCCCATCGCTGCGGCGACGCTCGCGCCGGATGTTGTTGCCGCATGGCGCGCCGCATGCCCCGACTTTTCGCGCACTACCAGCAGCACCAGTGGGATTGCGATTGCCATCGGCGCAGATCCGAGGGCGATACACGTCCATCGCCAGCCAAGGCGGCCAATCAGGGCCTGCGCGGTTGGCGGCACCAAAATCGAGCCGACCGTAGTGCCTGCCATGAAGATAGCGAGCCCCATCCCGCGATGCCGTTCGAACCAGGTCGATACCACGCGCGCGTAGCCCATCTGCGCCGTCGCGTTCCCCACCGCGCCCAGCAGTATGAAAGTCGCAAATAGCTGCAATCGGCTGTGTTGGAGTAATGCCAAAGAAGCGAACGCCAGACCGAATGCGGCTACGCATGGAACGATGACCCGCTTCGGTCCGAAACGGTCGAGCAGGATTCCCAGCACCGGGGAGGTCAGGCCCAGAGTGAACGACGCGCAGGCGAAAGCCGTTGCCAGCGTCTCACGGGACCATCCGAATTCGGCGGAGACAGGCTTCAACAGAACCCCGAAGCCGTAAACCACGATGGCGCCGAAGCCCACCATTCCAGCCGCGGCACAGGCCAGCGTAACCCGCCAGCCTTCGTACCGCGGGTCAAGCTCGTTCCCGGTAGCCGGACTCAAAACAGCACCTTGAGCGCGAGCTGCGTAAGCGCTCCTATCGCGAGCAGCAAAAACACCCGTAACAGAGAAAATCGCGTAACAGTCATTTCCACCCTCTTGAGCATGTGCCTGAGACTTTCGTCAATCATACGAACGTGAGTTGTCCCGGACAATAATTGAAAGAGAGTAGTAGCCGTTGTCAGTGAGGGTGCTGCCGACGTAACGAGACGAATGCCCGGAGAGAAGAATTGCAGGCCTGGCGTTCACCAGACGCGGCACGCCGGAGCGGCGACCATCTGTTTTCCTGCGCCGCACGAAAAAGCTCGCTGAAACTCGGGCATGTTCTCCAGCACGCCATTTGTACGATATCGCGGCGGCGCATGAGGATCTGTGCGAACCCGCATGCGCGTCATCTCCGGGCGCTGGAGTTGGCACCAAGCCTGGCCGTAGCTCAGGAAGAATCGCTGCTCGGGCGTATAACCATTCACGGCGGTCTCCTCTTTTCCCTGCAGCGCATCCATGAAGGCCAGAAATGCCAGACGCAGTCCTCCGAGGTCGGCGATGTTCTCGCCCAGCGTCAGTTCTCCATTTACCTGGACGGCCGGAACCGCCTCGAACTTCGAGTACTCATCTATGAGACACTTCGCGCGGACCTGGAACTCGTCAGCGTCCTTCTTCGTCCACCAGTCGCGGATGTTGCCCTGCGCATCATACTTCCGTCCTTCGTCGTCGAATCCGTGCGTTAGCTCGTGGCCAATGATCGCGCCGCCTGCCCCGTAGTTAGCCGCATCGTCACTTGCGTTGGAGTAGAGAGGCGGCTGAAGAATGCCGGCGGGAAAATTGATGCTGTTCTCCGTTGGCTCATACCCGGCATTCACGGTGGGCGTCGAGAAGGGCCACTCCGTGCGATCGACCGGCTTGCCAATCTTCCGCAAGTCGCGCTGCACTTCGAATTCGCTGGCGCGCAGCCAATCGCCCGCGAAATCGTCTCTCACAATGCGAACGCTCGAATAGTCGCGCCATTTATCCGGATAGCCGATGCGATTAGTAATAGCCTCGAGTTTGGTGAGGGCCGCCTTCTGTGTCGCGGGCGTCATCCAATCGAGCCCCGCGAGATTTTGCTTCATCTCCGCCTCGATCTTATGCACCATGTTCAAGGTTCGCTGCTTGCCCTCGGTGCCAAAGGTCCCATCGACATATTTCCGCCCAAGTGCATCGCCCAATGCGGAATCGGTGGAATCGACACAGCGCTTCCACCGGACACGCAACTCTCTGACACCGTTCAGCGTACGGCTGTAGAACGCGAAATCTTCGTCGACGAAAGGCTGCGAAAGAACCGATGCGGCGCTGTGCACGAGGTGCCACCGCAGATAGGCTTTCAGATCGGCAGCGCTAGCTGACTCGATGGCGGCGTTGAGACCACGGAAGAACTCGGGGTAATCGACATCGAGTGTCTCCATCTTTGGCGCGCCGACGGACTCGAAGTAGGACATCCAAGGAACCGCCGAACACGTCTTCACGAGTTCCGAAACGGCCAGGCTGTGGTGGGTCTTCTCGGGGTCGCGGCGGGAAACCCGATCGAGCGAGCTTTTTGCCAGCAGTGTTTCGAACGAGAGCACGGCATTCGCGTCAGAAGCCGCGCTCTCCACCGATTCGCCAATGAGCTGAAGCATTTTCTTGACATGCTCGACATAGGCTTTGCGGACCTGCATGGTTCGCTCATCGCCGTTCAGATAGAAGTCTCGATCCGGCAGGCCGAGGCCGCCCTCACTAGCGGCGCCAATCGTGCGGTCGGCATCCTTGGGGTCCGTCTCCGAGCTGAGCTCGAAGAACACCTGGTTGCCTTGACGATGCAACCGCGCAATCTCATCACCCACCGCGCGTTTGTCGGCGAGTTCACCAATACGAGACAGTTCGGCCTTGATTGGATCGTAGCCGCGTGAGTTTACTCCATCCTCGTCCATGCAAGCGTGGTAGTAGTCGCCGATCTCCTGGTCCACTTTGCTCCGCGAGTTGTCGGGCTGAGATGCCCGTTCCAGGATATCGCGCAACACCAATCGGTTCTCCTCCGCCAATTTCTCGCCCGTCCCCCAGCTACCGCGGTCGGACGGTATCGTGTTGGCGGCAAGCCAGCCCCCGCAGGCGTACTGGTAAAAGTCCACGCATGGGTCGACCGTCTTATCGATTGAAGCCGGATTAGGGATCGAAGCGGTTTGCTTCGTCGCCCCGCCTGGGGCTTGAGCCAAGACCGAAGCCGCTAGATACACTGAAAGCACAATCAATCTGATGAACACGGAGTATTCAATCCTTGCTTTAAGAGGGTCTCGAGTTGTTTGGAGAGCTCCTGAGCGTGAAAGCCGAATGGTCCGGGCTTGGTCTTGTAGAACACTCTCCTCCGTTTTTGACCGATGCAAATTCGATCCGGCCAGGCAGTATAGGTCACCTTCATCCGGTTAACCAATGAATCGTTGATGGTGGGACTCCCTCACAGCACCCATTCGAGCGCAGATATAGAGAAAATCCTACAGGCTTTTACAGTGGCCTATCAATAGTTGAAATACACTACCGGAAGGAATTACTCCATCGTTCCCAGCTCACTCTGCCTGCTGTCGGAGGGCGAGGATTTCGAGTGCGGTATCACCGCAACTGCGCAAGAAGAACCGAATGGACACAAAAAGGGAGAGGATGATTTGGAGCACGAATCCCTCCTCTTAACACGTTGTGACGTAGCTTCGCCGGGCCGAGGCTGCTAAATCGCAAGCTGCTGATTTCAATCCATCCGGGGGATTTTGTCTACAGACAAGGGGTTGCAGCACGTGCTCGATAGTTACGGGGCCGCCGGCCGCCACTACACGCTGGTGGGAGTGGCGTCGGAAGGCGAGTGGGGCAAGGCTTCCACCGCGTTGGTCGAGCTCATGGGGCAGGATCGGTTGATCGGGATAATCTCCCCCGGCCCCTCAGCCAATCGGATCTCCGGGATCGTGGCCACAGCGCGCCTGGCCGCCGTTCGATTCGAAGAATATCGACGCTGCCACCTTTCGGTTCAGGCGAGCCTTTCGGATCGTGTCCACTGCCTCGGCATCCAGGCGAATGGCGTGAGAGTCCTTCTTCCCGCAAATGTCCGTGGTAACGGCCCCTTCGAGCTTGTTCTCCCCCAATTGTTCAAAGAGCGCGGATCGGAACATCGGGTCGTCAGCGGGGCCGTTCCCAGCCCGATGAGTGGGTCCTTATGGCAGAGGATAGCTCCTGCGCTGACCGAGTGCACTGCTGATCGTATTCTTGTGCTGCTGGGTCAAGCCTTTTTTAGGACCGAGCCGTCTCTGTGTTAGAGCTTCGAAAACCAGCCAAGGCGTCTTCAAAACCGAGATCCCAAGTAAAGCTGGCCTCCGCTACGACCACCTTCCACCCGCAAGTGTGGATCATTGACGGGTTGCTGCCGCCTGCGATAGCGGGATCAGCCGGACAGGGGTACGGCTATCAAGTTTCAAAGTTTTGCACCGGTTTTACTTTTCCGGAATACTGCAAAGGCACTGTAGTGTATCCGGCCACCGCAACGGCCGCGGCCGGGAATTTGCGGAGAGTGGTCAGCCGCCTCCGGCGTCCCTGCTGAGGCTGACCGATCGCCGCCGGGTGGCCTTTCTTGGCTAGACCTGGTCTGCCGGTTAGAAATGCACGCGGAACCCAAACTCCATGTTGCGCGGCGTATTGGACTGACTCGTGGTGCGTCCGAAAGTCGACAAGCTGGTCAGAGACAACGCGCTTCCGTTCTCAATGCCGCTGGGGGTGGTCATCTGGTTGTGGTTCAGGAGATTGGTGAACTGGAAGCTGAGCGTGGCGCCGATGCGGTTCTCCCTCCAGAAACTGAAATCCTTGGCCACTTCGGCATCCAGGTTCCAGGTGGGCATGCCGCGAATGCCGCCGTAACCGCCGCAGTTGGTATCCGTGCCGAGGACGCAGGGCCGGAACTCCGCGGCGACGGCAGCCGGATTCGAAAATTCGTTCACTCCGGCAGGGTTGTTACCGCCGACCAACGTGCCGGCCGGAACGTAGGGGTTGTTTGAGGTGCTGGTCGAACCGTGGGCCATGTTGTAGTTGGCACTTGTGCCGCCCGTGTATGGCGCCAAAGCAACAGCTTGGTCGCCGTAAGCCTCGACACCGGACGAGGACGATTCGCCGAAAGTCATGCAACTGGAACAGGTGCCTTGCGAGTAGCCCACCGCGTTCGGTGCGCCGCTCTGGGCCGTGAACAAGGTAGCGAGGGTCCACCCACCGGCAATTTTCGACAGAAGGCTGTTGCTGTGCCGAAAGATCGGTGGCCTGTAGAACACCGCCGCGTTGGACAACGCGAGGTAATCGAAGTTGTTCGGCCCGTAGTTGGCTCCGATGTCGAACGGATCGACTACGGTGTTCGCGTTGGTGGACTGAGATTGAGCGGCCGTGCCGAGCGACCGGCTCCAGGTGAAGTTGGATACGAAAGTGGCCCCGTGCCAATCGCGGGCGCGAAGCGTCATGTAGAGGCCGTTGTAATTGCCCCAGCCCATACTGGCAATCATCAACTCTGAAGTGACCTGTCCGGCGCCGCTGGCCATGGTCTGGCCCAGCGTCCAGGATGAAGCCTTATTCATAGCGGTCCAGAGGGTGGAAACCTCCACATACTTGAAATCGCTCATGGAGTTCCTCGATACTACCGCCTGAGTGCAACTCTTGTATCCTGCGCAGTACGACGAACTGACCCCGCCCAGAGTATTTTCAAAAAACGTCTGCGCGGTGACGGTACTGTTGGAAGCGAAGTTCTGATTGTAGAGCTGCCAATACACCTGGGAGAACGCTTGGGCGAAAGACTGGCCGCCGGCGGTCATCATGGTCGGAACGGCGTCGATGTCGATTAAGCTGTATTCGTTGCGGATGATGCGGCCGACATAGCCGACCTCGAGGGTGGTCCTGGCGTTGATCTCGCGCTGGATGGCGACGTTGAAGTTGTCGGTACGGGCGGGCTTGTAATTAGGGTCGAGCGAATCTACGTCCCCCGCCGCCGCGCCGTTGACACCCGGATAGAACGGCTGGGGCAGCGTGGTCGACGGGGTGGGCAGCGGCGCGGAGAGCCCGTCCGCGCCGATGCGGAACGCGGTGGCGGGAGTTACGCCGCCCGAACCGAGGCAGGTGCCGGCGCTGCTCGCTCCCGGGCAGCTCACAGTCTGTAACAAGCCGGGACCTACCAGCGGTACCATAACCAGATCGACGCCGTTCAGCCGGCCCCAGATGCGGCCGTAGCCGGCGCGAACCACGGTCTTGCCGTTGCCAAACAGCTTGCCGAACGGGCCCTCGGAGAATCTCGGGTTCCAGGCAATGGAGACGCGCGGGCTGAAACCACCATAGAATGGATTGAAGGGGTACTTCATACCGCTGCCCACGTTCGCGGTCAGGGCGTAGCCGAGAGTCGGGTTGTAGGCTTGGCCCTGCAGTGCAGCCTTTTCCCGATCTGCCAGGAAGTTCGCCGCGCTGATGGGGTTATCCGACGAATCCACCAGAACCACCTGGTTGTGCGTCTGCGAGTAGGGCGGCATTTCCAGGCCGTACGAGAGACCGTAGTTGATAGTGACGGTCGGCTTCACGTGCCAGGAATCGGCGAAATAGAAATTATACGTAGGAATCACGCTCTTGTCCGTGGCGGCGGAGCCCACCGGCTGCAGCGTCAAGTTGGAGCCGGCGCGCGTGTAAACCACGCCGGGTAGATTCACGATGCCCAGCTCTTCGGCGTACAGGTTCTCCCACGCGCTGGCATAGGAACTGCCAACTGTGCTCGGAATGTACGAGCCGGACCCGCTGCCCCAGTTCAGATAGCTCTGGCCCGAGATCTGGTAGACGACCTGGTTGTTGGTGCCGATGCCGTTGTCGGTGCGCTCGTGGTAATCGAAATTGCGCTGATACAGGCCGCCGAAGGTCACCAGGTGGTTGCCCTTGATCATGGTAACGTCGTCGCGGATCATCTTGCCCTGCCCGTCCCAGAACCGCTGCCGAGCGTTCGTCGTGTTCACGTTGTACGGAATCAGCGCGTTGGTGCTCTCCGCGGTACCGGCCGCGCCGGCGCCAATTTCGAGCGCACCGCCCAGACCGGGCAACTGCGGCGGATCGTTGCTGTCCGCCCACTGCCAGAAGTTGCGGGTATAGTTAAAGCGTACGTCGTTGGTGATAGTCGGCGTCGGGTTGCTGGTCAACGCGACCACCCAGAGGTCGGGCTTCTGCGGGCGGGGAGCTTTCGCCGCCGGCGTCCCTAGCGTATCGCCGGCAAACGCGCCGCCGATATCGACCTGGTTGGTAGTCAGGCTGATTAGACTAAGATCGCGATAAGTGATCATCAGGCGGTTCTTCTCGCCGAAGTCGTGATCGATGCGCCCCACATACGTGTTCGTGGTAAGTGGCGCGCGAATGCTGGAGACGAAGCCCAGCGTGTTGTATCCGTCGCCGGCGCTGTAGCTGGCATCCGTACCGAGTGGCATATACTTCTTGAATATCTGACTCACGAGCGGGTTCATGCCAAGGCCGCGCGGGTCGCACGCTCCGGCTGGGCAGGTGGCGGGAGCCAGAACGGTTCCATTCACCATCACCGGCCCCGTAGTCAGGTTGTACGGCTGGTAAACGCCAGAGGCATTGGGAACATAAATGACCCCCTCGCGCATGCTGGCCGAGGGGACCAGGCGCTCGTAGGTGCTCGCGTTGGGGAAGCGCAGCCCTTCATAGTTGAAGAAAAAGTAGGTCTTGCCGCCGGCGAACTTGGGCGTCATCGGGCCGCCGATCGCGCCGCCGAAGCGGTCCCGGTGATTCGGAACCAGCGGCGTATAAGACAGACTGCCCTCGGACGTGTGGCTGTTCTGCCAGGAGTTGGCTGCACCGACGTCAGTGGCGAAGTAGTACCCGTAGGCCGCGCCGTGCCACTGGTTGGTGCCGCGCTTCGTTACCATCTGGACTTGGCTGCCGATCGAACTGTTGAAGTCGGAAGTCTGGCCGAACGTATTGACTTTGAATTCTTCCACCGATTCCACCGGCGTGGGCAAAATGCCGGAGGGCATGCCGTTGGTCTGCGTTCCGCCGGTTCCGGTCATGTTCGTCTGGTACATGATGGTGTCGCCGCTCAGGTCGTCGGAGTTGTTGCCGCCGTCAAGAAGGAAGGTCGTCTGGTCGCGCTGCGCGCCGGCTACGAAGCCGCCCGGCATCACGCCCGGCTGAAGGGTGGTAAGAGTGGTGACGTCGCGGCCCAGGTTCGGCAAGTCGAGGAGAGACTGCCCGCTCATGGTCGTACCAACCGTGGCATTGGCGGTCTGCAATTCCGCGCCGACCGAAGCGGTGACCTCAATTGTAGTAGCCATGGGGCCGACTTTCATCTTAGCGTTCAAGACAAGCGACACTCCGACGTCCACCGGCTGACCGGTGACATCGAAGGCCGAGAAGCCCACCTTGGAGATGCCGATATTATACGTACCGGGAGTCACGCCACTGATAACGAAACGTCCGGTATCGTTGGTCGTCGTCGACAAGATTATGTTCGTAGCGGTGTCTGTGATTTTCACGGTGGCACCCGGTACTGCCGAGTTCTGTTCGTCGACAACTTGTCCCGATATAGCGCCGGTCGAAACCGCCTGCGCCCACACCTCCGCGGTTCCGGGAACCAACAGCGTCAAAAGCGCCAATGCCGCTTTCGCCGCCACGATCGAACGAGTGAGCCGATGGCCCAAGTTCATTGACTATCCTTTCGGTCTAGATTCGATTTAGGTTTAGTTACCACCAGTCTCCTCCGCACAACGCCGTCCGAAGGCCGTATTGCAGCGCTTCGGTGCACAGCAAGACCCTCGACGGGGGGCGCTGCTCCGCCCGAAACAGTCTACAGACAAGACACAAAACCGCGCGTCCACTCGAACAGGCAATCTTTCGAGTTCGGCCGGTTGCGACCGGGTAATCGCAGATCTCTCGCCGGGGCGTCAGTAGAGCGGGCTCACGTGACCGGTTTGGGCGTGACCGTGACCCACACTCTGGTTTGCGCGGGATACTGAGGTCTTGCACTCAACGTCGCAAAATTGCTCTGGGTGTAGATCGATGCAAACGCCGCGCGTATAAGTGCCGACAGCTTGGTCGTCATACAACTCCCCTGCAAGATAGGAACGCTCGATAAAATGCCGCCGATTTTGGCGCGCTTCATTGCGAACCCCGCCGACACGAGTCATCGCTGATCGTCGTCCCGCCAGACTGGGACGCAGCCAATAAAGGCGAAGTAAGAGTTTTTCACCGTTTACTCGTTTATGCAATAACGCGAAAGCACTATTATAGATGCGGCGCACCGCCGGTTGGGCCCGGGCTCATTAGTGTAATCACACTATTGCATTGACTCTTAGCGCCCTGTATCCTTCGATTTTCAAAGTCGGGCTGGTAACTTATGGTGCGTCCATCTTCGGTCAGTTAACATAACAGCTACGGGCCGGTTGTGGATGTCCGGACCGCCGTTTCCGGCCTGAATGCAGGGTGTGGACAGGAGCAATAGAGTGGAAACAGAACGTAAGCGGCTGGCCGGCGGGCGCTGTTGACTGCGGCCGGACTGATCGCGGCAGGCGGCATGCCGGCGGGCGTTTCGACGCTGGAGGGAAACGCCATCGGAACGCTTTGGAGGTCGCCTTCTCCCGGCAGTACGCGAGTAGTCCGAGAAGACCGAGGCGGTTCTCATGGACGGATTGGGGCTGTTCCGTTTTAACGTGCTTGGCAAGATGGTCCTTCTCAAACCAAATCTGGTGGAGGACCTGACTGGACCGGTAAACACGAACGCGAACCATTATCGGAGCAGCCGCCCGATGTTTCCTTCGTCTTGGCGCGGCCCGCGTCGTGATCGGCGAGGGTCCGGGCCATCAACGCGACACCGAACTCGTAGTGCAGGCCGCGGGGCCTGAAGCCACATCTCGCGGACCGGCGGATCGAGTTCGTGGACCTCAGCCGTCACGAGATCGCGAGAATGAAGCTCAGGCTTAGGGCGAATTGCAGCGACCTCGGCGAGTTGTGGTTGCCGCGCTCCGTTCTCGAATCCGACTTTGTTGTCTCAATGCCCAGGGTGAGACGCACCACTGGGCGGGCGTCACCCTGAGCATGAAGAATATGTTCGGCGTCATGCCGGGAACGAAGTACGGCTGGCCCAAGAACCTACTACACTGGCACGGTCACGAAGGTATCCTCGACATCTGCGCGACAGTGCCGATCCATTTCGTGATTGCAGATGGCAGTAAGACCATTGATGGCAATGGCCTGTCGCCACCGTACCTCAGTGCCGCGCTGTCCCCGCGAAGATCGAAGTGTCCGGATGGTAATTGCGCCAGTCAAACCAATAGTCCTTGATTGTCTCTACCCGCTCCAGGCAGGTCCCCTGCAATTTGCCCGAAATGGCGCAACCTTGAAAATTCCAGCCGCTGCCGGTAGCGGCGTCGATGAAGAGCGCGGCTTGCCCTTCGACACGATAGAAATCGGTCACTGGCTCCACGCCGGAAATGCGCCGCCGGAAAATCCGCACCGAAGCGCCGTCCGGCCCCACCGCCACCATTACGGGCTCCAATCCGACGTGGTCCATCACGAGCTTCTCGCGCAGCAGTGCGTCGTAGCGGAAAGCGCGGCTGGCGCCGAATGCCGTAACGCCCATGATGATGTCGCGCTGCTTCATACCGGGTTCCGGGAAGCTCAGGACGGTGCGCGCTCTGGCCATCTCGACGTCCCAATTCTCCGGCGAATATTCGTGAACGTAGGCGGCCACATCCTTGACCACGGTTCCTTGCGGCTGTTCCGATTTCCAAAGCTTGAAGCTGAGTTCGTCGCTTGGGACCAGGGTCAGAACTTTTCCCGCCATGGGTCCTGACACGGCGCGCCCGCTGATCTGCTGCCAGTAGGTGCCGGTCTCCTCGTCGCGCATGAGAAAGTTCTGGTTATTGATGCCGGCCAGATGGAACGTCAGCCGCAGGCCATCGATTACGGATCTCCACACCAGACCGGTGTGACAGAGCGTTCAATAAGTGGCGACGATCGGCTCCCCGGCGACCACGTCATTGTAGATATGGTGATAGGACATGCTGCGGATGGGGAAAGCCCGTGCGCTGCCGTTGACCTTGACGGCGATCACCATTTCATTGCCATCGAGTTTCGACTCGGAGGCCGCGGAAACAGTGGGTGTTCCGGCAGGGTGAAACATCAGCTCGAATATATTGACGCGCGAAAGCACGGCAGGCACGGCGATGTTCACCACGCACACGGCGGAGAGAAAGCGGCGCAGTTTGCGGCGCTCCGAGCGCCAGTACCATATGGCCGCGGCGAACACGCCGGCCACCGCCAGAACCATCCCGATCGGACGGAAACGGATCACCGCCAGGGCGACCAGCAGCTCGCGGGCGCCTTGATAGCGGAACGGCCGGATCACATAGATCGGATAAATCAACAGGGCCCAAGCCACCGCTCCGGCAAGCAGCCAGAGCAGCACGAATCGCCATCCCGGTCTCCGAGTCTTCATCTGGTAATGCTACCAAACATCAGGCGCCGCGCGGCAATAATGGATTTCGATTACCACGGCCGGTCCTACTGCGGCGCCGCGATACCCAGGCGCGGCGACCAGTCGTACCATCGCGGTGCGAGCTGCGCTGCGGCGCAGCCGTTATGAGGAACATTTAGCGTCGGGCTCAAGAAACTCGAAGGCGCTCGATCACGAGTGCTCACGAAATCCTACGGTCAAGCCCCGCTCTTGGTTGGGCTCATTTTGATTTTCTAGCTTTCGGTCGGTACAAGGGGCTGGCGCTCCTCGCGGACTGCAAACCCGTTAGGCGGGAGAAAACCCGCTGCTGGGTTCGATTCCCAGGCCGGCCTGTGACTCTCGCGCCCGGCGACTGTCGCGGTAGTAGACGTGACGCGCTGGCGGGTATCTTCGTTGTTGTTGTAGCTTCCGATCCCGCCGCGTTGAATTGGTGGTCCGATTCGGAAAGCTCCGATGCCAGTGACGACGGAGTCAACATAGCTTCTCTACCAAAACAGCATGCGAATCGCGGGTGAGCGGCCTCCCCCGGTGCGAATAGGGAGGCGAACCCCGTTTAGCGGCCACCATCCCTCTGCGCCGCTTTGATATACCCCAGTACGCCAAGATAACCCTGGCGGGCAACGCCGGCGGCCCTCTCCCGAAAGCCTCCCAAGTCCGTGGGCGACCAGGTGGCCAACCCGTCTACATAGCGGTTGTACATGCAGAAAGCGGCTGCAATTAAAACCGTGTCGTGAATCTCACGATCAGTGGCGCCTTCCCGCCGGGCCCGTTCGATGTCTTCCAGTTGAACCTCCTTGCCGGAGCGCTGCACCTTAGCGGCGATCGCCAGCAGCGCCTTGAGCTTGTCCGAAACGTCCGCACGCTCGAAATCGTCCTTCACTTCCCGGACGATTCCCTCATTGCCGCCGAGGTGATGCGCCGCGATCACGCCATGGGCGGTCTGACAATAGAAGCAATCGTTTCGCGACGAAACATAGGTGGCAATCAGTTCCCTCTCGCCGGGCGTAAGCGTGCCTTCGTCATGCAGGAGAACCTGAGCCAGCTCGGATAAGGGTATGGCGGTTTCGGGACGGAACGCGAAGAGCCCACGAATACCGGGAAGCCCTTCGGGAACTCGAATGTGTGGCATACTTCGCATCCTCTAATTGGCCACCCGCGCAGCCGCTGCCGACACGCCACTGGTGGACTCGATATACCCCTCGCGTGCCAGGCGGGCCCCCGGATCGCGGTACGCGGCGGGATCACCCGGCGCCCAGGTAGCCAAGCCATCCACATACCGGTTGTACATGCAGAAGGCCGCGGCGATCAGCACCGTGTCGTGAATCTCCAGATCGGTCGCGCCGAGCCGCCGCGCGCGTTCCACATCGTCCGGCTGGACGTTCTTGCCGCCGCGCTGCACGGCGCCCGCGATCGCCAGCAGGGCCTTGAGCTTGTCCGAAATCGGCGCCCGCTCCGTGCTCTCCTTCACATCCAGCACGAGTTGCTCATTGCCGTCAAGGTGATAGGCCGCCACCGCGCCATGAATCGTTTGGCAGAAGAAGCAGTCGTTGCGCGACGAAACGTAAGTGGCGATTAGCTCCCGCTCGCCGGGCGACAGGGAACTCGGCCCACGCAATAAGATCTCGGCCAGCTCGTTCAAGGGTTTGGCGGTTTCTGGACGAAAAGCCATGGGCCCCAGAATACCGGGCAGTCCTACTGGAAGTTCGATATGCGGCATCTTCGCTCCAACTCCGAAAATTATTAGCTGAAACGGAGTTCAAGGTCAATAATGGATTTCGAGTACTGCGCGTCAACGTGTTCGCAGGAAAACGGGGACGCAGGCTAAGGGATGAAAGAAACATGAATGTGAAGACTTTCGACGTATCAATCCGTTGACAGGCGCAGTTGCCTCCAGCGCCCCCGGCAATGACCGCCGCTCAGACGGCGGAAGCAGCGAACAAGGCCCAAACTGCCTTTCCCGCTTGAGCCGCTCTCGGCCCCAATTCGCGGCGGGAAATGCTCATGAAAGCAGCCGCGTCCCATCATCGCTTCCGCGAAATCGCCGCTTCTCGATGTTAGGGATTTGAAATTGTCTAGATCGTGACATTGCCAAGCCCAGGCTAACAGCGCAACAAGGTCGTAGATTGTCGCGGCTCCCAATGCCGGCGTATGGCCAACAGCCACGTTGCGGTTACGCGTCTACCGGGTGATCCGAGTGTTGGACGAAACGGAGGTTACGACCAACCATGGACTAAACACGTTTAAGGGCGGATTCGGAAATTATGCGAACCCCATCTATCAGGCCAAAGGAAGCGAATTCCAACTATTGATATCGGTAATGGGTAGTGTATTTCGATTATTGATGTCTCGTAGGGGTTCAGATAAAATCGCCAAAACGATCTGACAAAGAGGGGGATGGGTGCAGCGTATCGACTTACTTGAGAACATGCCTGGGATCATGAGCGCATTCCAGTATGGCACGGCGAAACCTCTCAGCCCTCTCGCAGAAGAGCCCGTTCGTGGGCGCAGTTCGCCGACACTATCACCCGTATACGAGACTGATTCCACCGCTCGCGTCCGCGAGGAACGACTGCTGTCTCTGCCGCACCAGCCATCATGCCCCGGCCACTCAGCATCCCATTGTAAGTTACGAGCAAATCGGTGCGGCCCTTTCCATTATCCGAGCGCGCCCGTCAGTGCGAACTCGAAAGCAATCCTCACGACCGCGGCTAAGTACATCGTTTCGGAAGCTCGTTGGATTACTACGACGGACGTTCCCGAAATATTCGGGAAAGAACATCTTTTGCAGGGTTAAATACTGGCGCGCTTCAGTTACGGACACGAGAAGGAGTAGTAAGTCGTGGCACATATCGCACTTCCCGAAGGCATTCCCGGAATCCGGGGACCTATGACGTTTCGGCCGGAGACTGCCGGGCCGTTGAACCAACTTGTCGATGTCCTTTTACGCGGACCGCATCCGCTGTCGCCGGGCGAGCGTGAGTTGATCGCCACATACGTGTCGGTGCGGAACGACTGCACGTACTGCCAGACGATTCATGGCGCGATCGCGGCGAATCACTTAGGCGGCAACGAGGAGCTTGTGCTTAGCGTGAAGCGGGATTTCGGGAAGGCCGATATCTCGGACAAGCTCAAAGCACTGCTCATGATCGCGGGCAAGGTGCAGATCGGTGGTAAGAACGTGACGACAGAAGACGTGGATCGCGCGCGCCAGCTCGGCGCCACCGATTTGGAGATCCACGATACTGTCCTCATCGCGGCGGTGTTTTGCATGTGCAACCGTTACGTGGACGGGCTGGCCACGTGGGCTCCGGAGGATCCGGAGTTCTACCGGCAGCGCGCGGCCCTCCTGGCGACAAATGGATACGCCGCGAGCACTCCGGTGCCCGCGGCCCTGGCGGCGAAGTAGAACCCGCAGCGTCGAGTACCAAAAGGTCAGGACTCAAGATGAATCGATACCATTCGATAATGCTCTTATTCGTTTGTTTGGCGATTTCTCCAGCCGCGCGATCTCAGGATCCCGACGGCGCAATTGAAGGATTGATCGCGGACAAATCCGAGAGTCGCATCGCCGCGGCGCAGGTGACGGCCAGAAATCTGGATACAGGCTTGTCCAAGGCAACCCTTACGGCAGGCAACGGTTTTTTCCGCATTCCGCTCTTGCCCGTCGGCCGGTATAGCATCACGGTCGATATGCCCAACTTCGCCACGCTGCGCCAGGAGCCGATTCTGGTGGAGGTCAGCCAAACGGTTCGGCTCGAACTGCGGCTGGAACTTGCCGCTGTCAAATCGACGGTCACGGTAAGCGCAGAAGCTCCACTGGTGGACAGTTCCGACACAACGCTGGGAGCCGTGGTCACGGGGCGGGAAATTCTCGACCTTCCGCTTAACGGCCGCAATTTCACGCAACTGGGGCTGTTGCAGACCGGAGCTGCGGCATTGACGGCAGGGCTGACTCAAGCCGGCGGTCCCCTGCGGCAAGGCGAGACCTACGCGGTGAACGGCGCGCGGCCCGAACAGAACTCGTATATGATCGACGGCGCGCAGGACGTGAACCGCATGGATGGCGGCTTCGCCCTCAAGATTCCCGTCGATGCCATCGCGGAATTTCGCATTCTCACGCAAACCGCCCCTCCCGAATACGGGGGGACCGCCGGCGCTACCACCACAGTGGTCACACGTTCGGGAGCGAATGACTTGCATGGAGGGCTCTATGAATTCATCCGCAATGACGCTCTGGACACGCGCAACTTCTTCTCGCCGGCCGTCGAGCCGCTGAAGCAGAATCAATTCGGAGGCACGCTGGGGGGACCCATCCGGCGTGACCGGCTGTTCTTCTTCGCCTACTGCGAAGGCTTCCGGAATCGCCAGGGCATGACCACTTCGGCAACCGTGCCCAGCGCGCCGGAGCGTGCGGGCGACTTCTCGGGCATGGGAGGTCCGCTGATCAACTTCGCGGCTGGCGGTACGGTATTCCCGAATAACCAGATCCCCGTTCAGGCTATCAACCCGGTAGCTACGAATGTTCTGGGGCTTTACCCGCTGGGCAACGTCTCGCCGAACCTGTACGGCGCCGTGGTGGTGGGCGCCAATGACTACGATGAGGGCGGTGCCCGCGTCGACTTCAACGCCTCGGCAAAGGATCAGGTCTTCGCTCGATTCTCCTGGTCCGGCGGTTGGGACTACAATCCCGTCTCGGTCCGCGGCACTCCGGTTCCTGGCTTTCCCACTCGCGACGATCTGAAAACAGACTCGGCCGAACTATCCGGAACTCACCTTTTTTCGCCCACGCTCACTAACTCGCTACGAGGCACATTCCTGCGCTTTCCGTTCGACTTCGATATGCGGCTGAATCAGACTCCGCCGAGCGCGCTGGGAATCACTCTCCCCCCGGCCGCCGGGGCGAGCCAAGGCCCGCCTTTCTTCAACGTTTTGGGCTACTCGCCGATCGGCGGCGCCATTACCGGGCCTCGCGATTCCACCCAGGACAGTTACGAAGTGCAGGACGGACTCGCCTGGGTCCGGGGATCGCACTCCATTAAGGTCGGAGCGGAATTCCTCGACACACATCTGGAGATGTTCCAGGGAATCGCACCCAACTCATTCTTCATTTTCGCCTCCACGTTTCCCACCAACAACGCGATTGCCAATCTCCTGCTCGGTGCGCCGGTGACCTTCTACCAGGGGCTCGGCGATTTCCACCGTGGCCTGCGCGACTGGGATCTCGGTTTTTACGCCCAGGACGAGTGGCGCATCAGCCCGCGCGTGACACTGAACTACGGCGTCCGGTATGAGCGCGTCAACCCCATCACCGAGGCCGAGAACCGTCTGAACGGCTTCGTGCCGGGAGTACAATCGAAGGTTTATCCGAATGCCCCTACAGGTGTGCTTTTCCCCGGAGATCCAGGCATCGCGAAGGGCATCGCGCGCGGCGACAATGCGTTCATGCCCCGCGTCGGCGTGGCGTGGGATCCGGCGGGCGACGGCAAATGGGCTATCAGGTCTGGCTACGGAAACTTCTACGATCAGTTTCAGAATGGTCCGGGCACGGCGTCACAAGTCCCGATCAGCGCGCTGCCAGATGCGCAGTTCAATCAGTTCAGCGGCGCAGGCTTGAACTTTGCCAGTCCCTACACGGGCCACTCTCTCCCCGCGCCCAACACGTTCGTGTCGCCGTCCACCGTGTTCGCCATCGACCCCACTGCGCGCGCGCCTTACGTCCAAAACTGGAACTTCGGCATTCAACATTCCCTTGCCGGACACTATCTCATAGAGGTTCGGTACGTCGGGTCGAAAGGCACGCACCTTCCGCGCAATATCGAAGCCAACCCGGCTGTCTACGGGCCCGGCGCCACCGCCCAGAACGCCGATCAGCGGCGCATCTACGCCGGCTGCCCCGCGAACGGAGGGCCTTGTGCACTTTCGACGGTTGCGGAACTCGCCAACATCACCAACTCCACATATGAGGCGGGGCAGGCGAGCCTGTCGCGGCGATACGCGGCTGGCTTGGGATTCAACGTTTCTTATTGGTACTCGAAATCGCTCGATTACCTGTCGTCTATGAACATGGCGGGCTCTTCCTCACAGCCGCTCGCCGGGGCGAACGACCTGGCACAGAACCCGTTCGATCTGGCCGCCGAACATGGCCCGTCGTTGTTCGATGCGAAACATCGTCTGGTAGCCAGCGGATCGTGGGAGCCGCATATTTCAAAGGCCGCGCCCGCCGCGCTTCGAGAGATCTTCGGCGGGTGGCAGTTGAACCTGATTGCGACCCACAATTCTCCCACGCCGTTCACTGTGTACGATTCGAACAACGTTTCGCTTCAGGCAAATAGCCCGCCGATCTCCGGTTACCCGGCCAGCCGCCCGAACCTGATCGGCAACCCGAATAGCGGCCCGCACACCGTCGAAGAATGGCTCAGCCCATCCGCGTTCCAGCGCCTCAATCCGGTAACACAGGCAGGCCAGTTCGGCAATGCGGGACGCGACATTGCGCGGGGACCGGCGTTCACCGATTTGGATCCGTCCCTCACACGCAGTTTCAAGCTGACGGAAACTGCGCGGCTGCAGTTCCGCGCCGAATCCTTCAACGTTGCCAACCACGCGAACTTCGGGCTTCCGGTCGCCGATCTCAACTCGCCTAATTTTGGCCAGATTCTGTCGGCCGCTTCTCCTCGGCTAATGCAGTTCGCGTTGAAACTCACTTACTGAGACGCGGACCATGTCAGGATTAAAGCCAACCTCCGTAGCGGCGAGTGAGCGCAGCATCCGATACCCAGGGTGGCGGGTGGCGATCGCCGCAACCGGTTGCGAGTTCGTCACTTTCGCGTCGCTGTTAGTCCACACATTCGGCGTTTTCCTGAAGCCGGTAACTGCGGAATTTGGCTGGTCACGGCAAGCCGCCGATGCCGCTTCGGAGTAAGCGGCCCTTGCTATCGCTGCGTGTTCGCCACTGCTCGCCCTGGTTCTCGACCGGTATCCCGCATGACGGATCATCCTGCCGTGCATCACAGTTTTCGGTTGCGCCTTCGCTTCGCTGTCCCTGTTGACGACCCATCTGTGGCACCTGTATTTACTCTTCCTCGTGCGCGGCGTGGTGGGAAACGGAACCGAGCACTTGGCGCATTCACGCGCCCTGGCAACGTGGTTTCACGAGCGCCGTGGGCACGGCCTTCGCTGTGTTGATGACGGTCGGCGCGGTCGGCGCGATGGCACTTCCGCCTGCCGCCGCAGCGCTGATCGGCGCGGTAGGGTGGCGGAGTGCGTTCGCGTCGCTTGGCGCAATGGTTCTGGCGATCGGTTTGCCGCTCGGGTTCCACGTGCAGAGGCCTCCTCGGCGCCGCGGTCGCCGGATCGCATCGAGGCCGGGCTCATCGGTGCGGGAAGGGTTGCGCTCCGCATTTTCTGGATCATCGTCACCGTATTGTTTTGCACTTCCATCGGCCAGAATGGCGCGATTGCGCATCTCTCGGTCGTGGAATCTCGTTAGCGGGTGCGGCATTGGCCGCTTCCGCGATGGGCTGGTCGATTCTGGTCGGGCGGCTCGCCACGGGATGGCTGCTCGACCGCTATTTCGCTCCGTGCGTGGCCTTCTTCTTACTCGCCATCGCTTCCGCTGGTGTGATTCTGCTGGCGGGCGCGCGTTCGCTGTTTGCGCGCGCTGCGGGAACTGCTTTGATCGGATTTGGCAGGGGCGGAGAGGCGGACGTAACACCCTATCTGATTTGCCAAATATTTCGGCCTGCGGTCTTTCTCCACTTTGTACAGCCTTACTTGGACGGCATGCGCGATCGGTCCAGTCATCATGGGCAGAGCATTCGATTCTACCAGCTCGTATCAGGCGCTTCTCACGCAATTGGCAGCGTTGACCGCGGGGGCCGCTTCACTTATGTTTCTCCTACCACGCGATCGTGTCACGCCGGCGCCGCGAAGCGGGTGGCTTGACGAGTTGGGCCGCCTCCAAGGCGGTCGCCCCATGAGTCTAGGCGTCACGCGTTGCGCGCCTTAATTCACGCTTCAGAACTGTCCGCTACCATCCGCGGCTTCCTGCTGGCGGATGTATTGGCGAACCTGCTCCAGTTCGAACCCTGCTGTGGGCAACCGCGTAACCGCGAGCCCAGAAGTGTTCGCCGGAGAAATTCCTCTCCTTTCCGGAAGTCCGTGCGATGGCAATCGCGCTCTTTCCTTTAGGAATCCAATCACTGAGGTACCGGCTGTTGGGCGGGACGGCGATACACATGTGCACGTGGTCCGGCATCAAGTGCCCCTCCACGATCTGGCATTCCTTCTGTTTCGCCAGCGCATGCGGAATCGGCCCCAGTTGACCGCGGATATGCCTGAAAACTACTTGGTCACGAACCAACATGGTACTTGCAGTCCCACTTGGAGTGGGCTAGAGGCTTTGATAAACGTCTGACATTTGATCCTCCTGACAATTGGTCACCAAGCCACTTGAGGAGGATCATACTCCCGGAACGGTCAAACCTTTTCAAGCACTGGTTGAACCAGTGGCTTGCTCTTTGAGGCACTGGCGCCTTCTCGCTGAAGGCCCCGGAGACTCCCGCTACTCGCCTGCCGGTCAGCTGTTCACCGCCGGGTGGACCGTCGCGCTCCAGGAGAAGTTGCCACGCGTCCCATGATGGGGACCTACTGGATCGCGATCGTTACTGCATTCGACGTCACGCCACCGACGGTGATCGCCAGTTGGACGGCATTGCCGACCGGGGCATTTTGCGGAATCTGCACGTTCACTTGATAGACGCCGACGAACCCGGGAGCCAGGCCTGCGAAGGAGGCCGGCACGCTGACTCCGTTCAGTAAAACAGAAACCGGATTGAGAGTCGTTGCCGACGCGTCGGCGGCCGCAGCCCCGGTCACGGGCGGATTGCTTACCGGTCCCAGTCCCAGGCAAAGGACCGTAATGAAATCGCCCGCCGTCGCGGTTCTGGCCTCAACGCCATCGATGCTGCCCGCGGGTGCCGCGAAGGTCACGCTATTGGCGATGGTCACCACTCCCTGCCCGGTGCCCTGCTGGTTGGTACTGAAGATGGCTGGCGCAAAGGCCGCCAGCGGAACCAAGAATGTGTTTTGGGCGCCGGTTTGGCTGGTGATCGTGAGATTCGCGGCTGTGAGTCCGTGCAGTTCCCAGGGTATCTGTATGTTGGCCTGATTGGCCCCGACTGCGAACAGGGGCGCTGTAAGCCCGCCAAACGAGACCGAAACGCCGGCCGTCGATGGGGAAAACGGCACTCCGGCCGGTGTGCCAGCATTGGGCACCAGATCGGGCTGAAATACCGCCGCGAGACTTCCGGGCGATACCGGCGCGTGATAGCTGGCGGCGTCCAGCGTTTGCCCCGTGATGGGCGTTGTGGAGGCGGTTGAGTCGGCGCCATCCTGCTGGGCGAAGCGCACGGTATAAGCGCCTACGTTGGCGCCATGTACCAGCCCGGCCGAGTTGTCGATCGGGTAATGAATACCGCCGTACAAGCGCGATTCCGCAGCCTCCTGCGCCTCCGCCTGAAATACGGCCTGGCCGGAGGGAAACAAATAGGAGAGGACCGCCGATGCTGCCCCTGAGAAAGTCGAGTGCCCGGAATCGTATGACGGGAAATTCGGCAGAGTGATTACCGTCTTGATCGACGGGTCCATTTGCGTGGGACGCGGATTGAAGTAGGTGTACTTCGTATCCCAGCACGAAACGGCGGCGTCGTGCAGGGCCATGTCCAGCAGGGCGAAAGCGCGCGCCGCGCGAACCTCGCTCCATCCGGAATTTTGAATATACGGTTCGGCGATGAAATTCCAGTGTCCGGGCGGGGTCGGCGAACTGGCGCCGTCGGCCCACTTGGTTGCGATCGCCAGCTGATCGCGCGTCAGATTCTGGAGAGTCTGTTTCACTATGGCGACCTGCTGTTGCATCTCGGTCGAAGACGTAGACGGCGGCGGTCCCGGCCGCACGCTGACGATATCGGAGGGCGCCAGCATCCACGCCTTTACCTGTCCGAAGAAGGGCAGCATCGGCGGACGCGGAGGAGTTTCCCGGCTGATCCAGGGAATCTGTCCGGTGGCGCTGGTGTTGCTGGCGAGCGCCGCCCACTGCGTTGCCGTGCCGGTGGCGTTCTTCAAACCATCGGACCCCGCGCGCGCCAGGAATACCGCGGCTACCGCCTGGCCCAACGCATAACCGGCATCGATGTCGCTCTGTGCCGCTTTGCCCGAAATCTGTGCCGCTTCCTGCTGCTCGGCGGCGGCAGCGTTGATCAGGCTCACCTGAGTCGGGAAGAGCGCCGAAAGCAGGGTGACGGCGACGCCGGCTTCTACCGCGTCGGCCGAGGGATATCCCGGCAGGCCGTTCGTCGGCAGCAGTGCCTGTACACCCGCTCCGGCATCCGAAGGGGCTGGACGGTTGTACAAGTATTTGTAATACCACGCCACCTTCAAAGCCTCGTACTGCGCCGCCGCGACGTAGCTATAAGATCGGGCGGCATAGGGCGGATTGGCGAACGGGTATTGGGGAAAGGCAAATGGCGTGGCCGCACTGGGGAAAGAGTACGTTCCGTCCGAATTGGGTTCGGGCGGCAGATCGGCGCTCGCCACAAGCCCGAGGAGGATTTGATTCCAGCGCACCATTCCACTGCCGGTCCAGTTCTGGATTGCGGTCTTCTGCGCCTTGGTCAGGCTTCCCTGCGCGGATTTGATCGACGCGAGGGACTGCTGATAGGCCGAGTCGGTGACCGGCGCGGGGGCGGACACGGCGATCTGCGTCGGCCCGCTCAGCAAAATCATTTTCCAGTTCCCCGCGCCCGGATCGTTGTTGGCGGCGGCCAGCGGAAAAGCGGCAGCTAACGCGATCGCGGCGGCGGCCAGTGTACGGCGATGTCTACGCAGCATCATTTTGTATCCCTCGGACTTCCCGGAAAATGGACGGTGTAAAGGAGGCCGGTTGTGAAGGTCATCGATCGCCCGATGTTCCGGCCGTCAACGATATAGCCGAAATTGAATTGCACACCGAGATCGTGCAGAAAATGTATCGGCAGCGGGTACATCGTGGTCAAGCCAACCTTGGAGTAATTGACCATATTGGATGGAAACGGCATATCCTGCCGGCGGATGTCGCCTCCACCCTGCGTTCTTTGCTGGGACCAGTCAACGAAGAGCATCCGCCCGCGGTGCATGTATCCGTAGTTCACGTTGTAGTTGAAAACCTGCGGCATCACTACTTGGTTGGTCAGATAGAACTGGTTGTCAGTGTAGTAATACTGCTGATCGAGAGCGATGTTCGAACGCCACGTGTAAGCCGCCGATGCCGTGGCCGCCCATACGCTATCCGACTGCCAGAACAGCGTCGTCCGCGCTGATATCGTCTTGCTGTGGTTGCCGATCGAAAGCGGCTCAAAGGAAGGCTCGTAGTTGGTGAGGGGAATGGTTCCCGAAGCCACGGCGATAGCGCTTAGCGAACCCTTGCTGGTAAACGGCCTTTTGAGGAACACGAACTTGCCGGCGAGGGTGACGTCCTGGAATCCCTCCATCCCGCGCAACACGCCCTGGCTCGCATTCGTCCAGACGTATGGCACGTTGGCGATGAAATCGAGCCGGTTGGTGATTCCGTAGTCGGCATACCAATTGTTGGACTGCGTGGTTACAGTGCCCAGATTGCCGTTCGTACGGTAGAGATGGCCTTCCCAGTAATGATTCCAGGTATCGTAAGTCCAAGTGTCGCCGGTAAACAGCGTATGCCTGGGAATGATGATCCCGTCGTCCACAGTCTGCCCTCTTAGGAAGCCCGCAAATGCCACGGTCAGTAGCAATTGGTTAGCTTGTTTGGCTGATATTTTCAAAGGTGGTCCCTTCCCTTGTTAGCCGGAGGCAAATCTCACAGCCGTGCATTGAGACAAAGTAGATCATTACCCCTGGGCACTGCCATAGTCGAAAAATACTAGCGGATGTTAACTCCGAAACATGCGCTGGTAGAAGCGGTGCGCGGCTTTAGGTGTCGGCGGCGCCGAGCGATGAGAAGCCGCCGCTGGCGCTGAGAAAAGGCATCGCCGATTTCTCTTTGACTTCGTGAAGGCGTCGAAACTCTGATTGAGGCGGCCTCGGCTGGCTGGTCTATGCGGTCCCCTTGCGAAAGCCGAGGGGGCAGTTTTCAGGCCGCTTCCAGGTCAAGGGGGTTTTTGGTCGCCGGAACTCCACTGCCACCCATTTAGCAGCCGTGTTCGGTGACGTGTTTATGGACCGCCTCAAGGGATTGGTCACGCCCGCGCCGTGCCTTCCAATTGGTCCGCGAGAGCCCTCGAACCATCCAAATCACTTCGCATGATGTATTGCACGTTTCGGTCGTTTAGCTCTGCCAGCTGAGAGTGCGCGTTTAACAGTTCGGTAATTAAACGACTTATGTTTCTCTACCGCGCTATCGTGTCACGCAGGCGGCTGGAGAGCCCCATCCCGTCCGGCGCAACGTGAAGCCGGACCTATGGGTGAGGGAGTGATGCCTTGGATCTCAGTTCTTCCTCCCAAGGCGCAGTGCCGGCACCGGCTATCACTAGCACATTACTTTTCACTCTGACCGAGAGCTTCCAGCGTTGGCGCATAGAGGTCGGCGCAGGTAAAGGTGCTGCCGGCGGCAATGTTGGCGAGAACCGGATACCAGGCCTCAAGCTCGATCACCTGCGACAACTGGCGATGATGCATTCCCTCGTGGGAAGGACCGTGTGGGCTCGGCGGTATTGGGGACCGCCCTGCCGAACTAGCCCACATTTCAAGACCGCTTGGGAGCTTATTGGTTCGGCCGCTGACGAACCGTCAGGGCGGCGCACCAGGCGTCAAGGAAAATAGCAAACAAGTGATCCTGCCCCACCCCGAACTGCTAATGTCGTGCGATACCAGGATCCGGCCATCCTGAGCGGCTAGATGGAGAATGGTCAAATCGTCCACATCGTTAATAGGTCGTGACCGGAAGTCCACGAGAGGACGGCGGCGAAGGATGCCACGAACGATAGTCCGATCGAGATCGTTGTCTGCCTGGATCTGACCTTCACCGGATCTCGGACTGTGGTTTGACGTATCCCTCGACGCGCGCGCCACGCGATGGCGGCGGGTCGGCGGTATTGCGGAATTCAGCCCACTTCAGTTCTTGGGCTTTCAGATACTGGTCAACCTCGGATTGATTCGCCAGGTAGTAGGCGGCCGCACCGTACACATTTTCAAGCGAAACCAAGGAAGGAAAATTCTGGAGAATAGTCTCTGGTGACGCCCCTTGCCGGAATTGAACGACGACCGAGGCGAGCGAAACGCGGGTGCCCGCCACGTAGAGTCCCTGGGATCGTTCCTCAATGTATTCTTTTGCCACTCTCCGGCTCCGGATTTTATTATGGTCGTCATAGCCCCTTGTAGCCGAGCGGCTGTCATGAGGTACCAACAATGCTTCGTCTCAACGTGCTGTCCCCGGGATGGGGTGGGCGATCCAGGAGAGGGGAATCGGCAGAAAACGGATGGCTGTCGACGAAGCATTTCGTTACTCCGTTTACTCCGTTAAGCGGGGTTTTCGGGCAAGTTGTTGAATCTCGGTGGTTGCAGATAGTCAGAATGCACCGTAATGGCCGCGGATGTTCTCTGTATTCGAACGAATGCCATATTCCCAAGCTGGACGTCGCGGGTTCGAGTCCCGTCTCCCGCTCCATCTTTTCAATGAGATAGCTGATTTCATCTTTCCCGTTCTACCTCGATTACCTCGAAAACCTCACCTGCCCTCCGACGCTGC